>Ga0351835_1041_pt1 | contig 28111 bp, 25 predicted proteins | sample BONcelHFGM3001D3_FD_206756 | JGI IMG/M metagenome (GOLD analysis project Ga0351835, IMG submission 206756) | Enriched cells from coal bed in the Powder River Basin, Montana, United States - BONCAT cells FGM rep1 HSBNCT.FGM.300.1.D3 ... | reverse complement strand
CGGGGGCTGCGCACAGGTCAAGCACCCTGGGCTGAGAAATATCTGCAAAGAGAGGTTTAAGCAGAGCCAAAAACATTGACGATGGCTCCTGAACATAGTAGGCTCCGGCGTGAAATGCGGGGTCCAGAGTAAAGTTTGGCCTTGAAGGCAGATAGTAGCCATCCGGGCACCAAGAGACTTTGTCGCCTAAGGCAATTGCCTCATTAGCAATAGATTCTACCTTTACGGAGAGTGGCTTCAATGGGTTTAAGCGGATGGATACAGATGGGGTCGTACTCTCAAGAGCGTCCATGATTATTGGTGTCCTGTCGCTACCTGCCGCCTCCAGCAGATAGTCTTGAAATTTGTTTGGAAGTACTCGCTTCTCCAAATTATTGGCTATTAATAAATTGTTAGTAAGCTACTATTGTCAATTTCTGGGGTGTTAATAACGGTTTCGGTCGAAGCCGGCGGAGCGGAAAATCTCGGTGGAGTAGTTGGCTCCCCACAGGTCGTATCGGTCAAATTGATCTACAAGCTTGAGTTGGAATTTTGGCCAGTTTTTATTGGCCGGAAGGGTCCAGTAGACCTCTGCCAGTGCAGAAAAGCGAGGGAAGATTCCATACTCCAGACGCTGCTTGTGAGGAAAGTACTCTGTCCACATACATCCCTGACCTCCAATGATATTGGCAGCAACCGATGCGGGCACATCTGCAGGAACCGGTTCAAAAAGATAGACTGAGTCTACCGGTGCAAACCAGGCTCTGTGGCAAAGGGTATCCTCGTCACGCTTTTGAGCCACATTAAAGTAGCTGTATTTTATAGGTGTCATAATCGCCTTATGGCCAAGCTCTGCAGCCTTGATGCCATTCTCAACATTTCGCCAGCTCATCACCACTGCACCTTTAACCAAACCATCGTCCAGCATCTCGTCCCAGCCAATAAACTCACGACCGCGAGCGTGAACAATATCTGCAATACGCTTCGCAAAATACTTTTGCAGTTCATTCTCGTCCTTCAAGCCATATTTAAGCATAAACTCCTGAGTTTTAGCAGACTCCTCCCACCACTTTTTAGCACACTCATCTGCACCGATATGGATATACTTGCCGGGAAAGACATCCATCAACTCGTTGAAAACATCCTCCAGAAACTTGAAAACCTCCTCCGACGGAGCAAGCACATTGTTCTGGCGGTTATAGATGCCCCAGGTTATTGCAGGTTGTTTCGGAATTTCCGGGGTTGTGCTAAAGTGCGGATATGTTGCAATGATTGCCATCGAGTGGCCGGGCACGTCAATCTCCGGAACCACAGTGATATAGCGTTGCGCAGCGTACTCCACAATCTCCTTCATCTGCGCAATTGTGTAGAACCCACCGTAGCGAGTGCTATCTACACCGGTTCCGGGAAAAATCCCGATAATCGTGCCGGCCCTCCAGGAGCCAATCTCATTGAGTAGCGGGTGACTCTTGCTCTCCATTCTCCAACCCTGGTCGTCTGTAAGGTGCCAGTGAAAATAGTTCATCTTGTGCAGAGCCAGATAATCTATATATTGTTTCACATAATCTACTGAATATATGTGTCTTACCACATCCAGGTGCATACCCCGGTACTCAAACCGCGGGAAGTCTACCACAAGAATTTGAGGCAGATACAAAGAAGTGCCTGAAATAGAAGTTTTTGCAGATGAAGCTGTTACAGAATTTGGGGTAATTGCGGTGATGTTTTGGCCGGCAGGAACGGGCAGCAACTGAATCAGGGTCTGGATTGCGTAGAATAGGCCGGAGGGGTTGGCTCCCGTGAGTGTCGCCTGTGCAGCACCAACCTGCAGATGGTAGGCCCCCTCCCTTTTTAGGTCGGAAAGGTCATAACCGAAATTTGGCATAGGATCTATGCCTGCCAATTGCCTTAAATTTAGCTGAATGACAGAGCTGATAGCCTTGCGGTCGCTCTCCCTGGCCGGAAGCTTATCCACCACAACCACATCAACTCCGTAATATCTTTGCAGATAGCTCTTTAAAAAAGTTGCAGAGTTCATCTCCTCGCAACCAATTGCCACTATCACGCTCTTCGAATCAATTTTGAACTTCGCTCCATCAAGCGGGACAACCACTTGCGGCTCAGGAATTATTGAGTGCTTCAGATGCTTGCCGCTAAGTGCAGGTGCGCTACCTGATACAGATAAAGTTGTGCTGCTCATTGCCAGTGCGAGTATTATTGGTAAAAAATTTTTCATATTGATTATATTTGGTGAAAAGTGAACTGCCAGTTAAACTCCCAGTGCGCGCTCGATTCCGTCTGTAACTTTGTCCACAATCTCCTGCAGTTTGCCGCCAAGCATCATCTTGAACATTCCGGATAGCTCGGAGTCCATAATCAGCTGAAAATCTGATGTGCCGGTGCCAAGATCGTTTAGAAGCACGGTAAAGGTAAACGGAATGGGCGTTGAGCCGTACTGCTCATAACGGATGCGGGTGAAAGGGGTTCTTTCGCAAATCTTTATACCAATCTCAAACCCCTGAACTTTGGCAAGCAGGGTATCCGGAGTTGCCCTGACGTCTGCCTTGTCCTGCATATCTGCAGGAAAATTACGGGTAAAGTTGGTAAGGTCTGTAAAGAGCGAATAGAGGATATCGGCAGGACGAGCAACTCTAACGACCCGTCCCTCTATATGTGTGTTTGCCATCTGTTTTAAAAATAAGTTTCTAACTATTTCCCCAAACTTCGGGCTGGTATCTCCAGTCCTGCAAAGTCTCAAGATCGCTGTTAACGATATATTTACAAGATACGGCCTCGTTAATGAGAGTATCGTAATTTGTAAGAGTTCTCAGTTCGACATTCCCGTACTCAAAAGCACGCCTGGATTTGTTGAAGTTGTATGAGAATATTGCAACCATTCCAAGAACATTTGCACCCGCTTTGTTTAGAGCCTCCACTGCAGAAAGTGAGCTCCCGCCTGTAGAGATAAGATCTTCAACCACAACCACATTCGCCTTGAGAGGAAGTTCTCCCTCAATTTGAGAGCCGGTACCGTGCTCCTTAGGTTTAGGGCGTACATATATAAAAGGCTTACCTAAAGCCTCTGCAACCAACATTCCCCAGGCAATTGCCCCGGTAGCAACACCGGCAATAACATCAACATTCTCGTAGTTCTGCTCTATCAATCTAACCAGACCTTTATATATAATTTTCCGGGCTTTCGGATACGATAAAATCTTTCTGTTATCACAATATATGGGTGATTTCCATCCGGAAGCCCAGGTAAAGGGCTTCTCCACATTTAACATAACTGCTTTAATTTCCAACAGCTGCTTTGCAACAATTTTTTCTGTAGATTCCATAAAAAAAAATAAGTATCTTTGCGCAAAGATAGTAAAAACAATCCTCTTTTTAAATGTATAGCATCTACTTCGAAAATCGCAGTCTGGCGGTATGCTCACTTGCGGAGCAACCTCTAAACGACCCAAATGCAGTACTCTACAGCCCGGCAAGCATCACAGAGATAGTCAATTTGCCAGAGATGTTCGATAGAAGCCCGCACATTTGCAAACTATACATCCCAACCAAACAAGAGAACGAAACCTTTACACAACTCTGCTCAAACCTTACACACATTAGTGCGGGCGGCGGCCTTGTAACAAACTCAAAAGGGCAATATCTTATTATTTTCCGCCACGGCAGATGGGATCTTCCAAAAGGGAAACAGGAGCCCTGGGAGGATATCCGCAGCAGTGCAATACGAGAGGTTCAGGAGGAGTGCGGGGTTAACCATCTGCAGATAAAAGAACATCTTTGCGACACCTACCACACATACCGCCGATACGATAAATTCTGGATTAAATGCACCAGCTGGTTCAAGATGGACTACACCGGCAACGGCATAGAGACCACTCCGCAGGCAGATGAAGATATCGAACACGCTATTTGGGTAGATAAAGGTGAGTTGAAAAACTATCTGAACAACACCTACCCTTCAATTATAGAGGTATTTGAAAAATCCGGAGTTACCTTAAATCTGTAACCACCAACCCCTTCATTCGAGAAGAGGGGAAGATAAAATTGCTCTCAGGCCATCCCGATGAAGGCTTAAAAGACTTAATCACAACAACATAACTACTACCATCCTTTGAAGTGTACTCAATCTTCACGGGCAGGTTACTACTCTTGTCTATACCCACCAACACACTCTTGTAGGGCATCTTTTTGTTTGAAGGAATCAACTCCACAACCCAGTTACCATTGCTCTCCTTAAGCCGTGCAGAGTAACTGTAACTACTTGTCTGCGTGCCAAGTGATGTTAGAAAACCTATCGGATTTTCTACAAGATCTGTATCTGACGTGTCGTTGGGAAAGATTGTAAGCTCATCAATTTCGGTGCTGAGGATCCATTTAGACTTACCGTCACAAAAGAGCTCCAGTTGAGGATTAACCATCTTAAAAGCGTTTCCCTGAGCCTGAACAATACCAGCAAACTCTCCAAGAATCTCCCCTTGTGCAGATTTGGCACTCATATTAAAAGTAACCTCTATTGCAGAGTGCTGCTTGATTGCCGCTCTCATCTTTGAGAGCAGATCTGTTGTTGTAGGAGCATCCTTGGCTACAGACGAAACATTATAGATTGAAAAATCTGCACCCTGCCCAAAAGCGGCCAAGGTGAAGAGCACTACAAATAAACTTAGGAAATACCTCATATTAATCCAGCGAAGCGAGTATTTTGTCCAGCGATCTAAAGTCGGTGATGTGCACCTGGCGGGCTTTGCTACCCTCCGAAGGGCCAACGATACCTGCTGCTTCCAGCTGATCCATTATCCTTCCGGCACGGTTGTATCCAAGATTCATACGCCTTTGTATTAAAGATGTAGAGCCCTGCTGATACTGAACCACCAGTTTTGCAGCCTCATCAAAGAGCTTATCCCGTTTACCGAGATCAACTTCACCTGCCGCCGAGACATCTCCCTCCTCACCGGTATACTCAGGCAAATAGTGTGCCGAAGCGTAACCCTGCTGAGAACCGATAAACTCAGTTATCCTCTCCACCTCAGATGTATCAATAAATGCACACTGAACACGGGTAAGTTCACCACTTACGGAGATGAGCATATCGCCGCGGCCGACCAGCTGGTTGGCTCCGGTTGACTCCAGAATTGTGCGTGAATCTATGTTGGAGATAACTCTAAAAGCAATACGGGCCGGGAAGTTTGCCTTAATAAGGCCGGTGATAATGTTGGTGGTCGGCCGCTGTGTCGCAATAACCAGGTGAATACCAATTGCCCGGGCAAGTTGCGCAAGACGAACTATCGGCTCCTCAATCTCACGACCTGCTGTCATTAACAAATCTGCAAACTCATCTATAACCACAACAATAAAGTGCATATACCTGTGCCCCTTGAGCGGGTTTAACCTGCGCGAGAGAAACTTCTCGTTATACTCCTTGATTGTGCGCACGTGGGCCAGTTTAAGCAGATCGTATCGGGCATCCATCTCAATTGTAAGAGATTTAAGAGTATATACAACCTTTTGAGTATCAGTGATAATAGCGTCGTCACTATCCGGCAGCTTGGCCAAAAAGTGTCTTTCAATTTTTGAGTAGAGAGATAGCTCTACCTTCTTTGGGTCTATCAATACCAACTTTAGCTCCGAAGGGTGTTTTGTGTAGAGCAGCGATGTGATAATGGCATTAAGACCAACCGATTTACCCTGCCCTGTTGCCCCTGCCACCAGCAGGTGAGGCATCTTGGCAAGGTCAAAGCACATAGCCTCGTTGGAGATTGTCCTCCCAATTACAATAGGCAGTTCAAACTTAGAGTTTCTGAACTTAGTATCTTCCAGAAGCGATTTCATTGGCACAATGCTCGGCTTGTCATTCGCCACCTCAATACCCACCGCATTTGTTCCCGGAATCGGGGCAATAATACGAACACCTCGCGCAGCCAGCGAAAGAGCAATATCATCCTCCAGACGCTTAATTTGCGAAATTCTTACCCCCGCACTCGGAACAATCTCATACAGAGTAACAGTAGGGCCGGTACGCGCAAATATACGCTCAATGGATATCTTGTAATCACTTAAAGTCTTAACAATCTTGCGGTTATTCTTCTCCAGCTCATCCTGCGGAACTTTGTAGATCTTATCTTTGTAATCATCCAACAGGCTCAGCACAGGCACCTTGTAGTTAGGCAGATCCAGTCTTGGGTCGAAGAGAGTCTCCAGTGTAGATTTTGGAATATCCTTTAGAAAATCCTCCTCCTCAACACCACTATCCACATCGTCATCTTCACCTATCAGCTCAAGAACATCATCGTCATCCACAAAAGGCTCCTTAGCTGCCACACTATCGCTCTGCTCAACTTCAAATGGAACATCCTTCACATACATAGCCGCAGGTGCAGATGCGGCCGGCCCGCCGGCAGTCGCAGCTGACGCGGCACCAATACCGGCAGATCCGTTTGCAGAATCCGGCTCATTTTCTTTGCCGTCAACAGTTACAAAGCGGTCAACAGCATCTCCGGTATCATCTGCAACAATCTTTATTTTTCTTGGTTTTCTGTGGAATATAGAGGAGATTGCGCGCTCAATCCAAAGAACAACATTATAGTTTAGCAAAATAAGCCAGGTTATAAACACCACACTTATGAGGGCGCCGGCCCCAACCGGACCCGTCATCCCCACCAACCACTCATTAACATAGTATCCGTAAGAACCTCCCACACCATTCCCAAACCAGTCGTCAAACTTTGTGAAACTGAATATAAAAGAGAACAACAGAGAGAGAATAATGGCACCGTAAAGGGTGAGAAAAAATATACGCAAAAGCCTTATTCTCTTTATTTTGAGAGAGTAGATGGCAACAGCTGCAAAGAAGAATGGAATGATAAACGCACCCAGGCCAAAGAGTTTGGAGAGCAAAAGGTTAGACCAGAAGAAGCCAAGCTTTCCCGCTCCGTTCTCTACAGGTACAATCGCGTTCCAGGCATCCGGCCGGGTAAGAAGCGACTGATCTTCTGCCCAGGTAAAAAGGTATGAGAGCAACGCCACCAGTGTATATACACTTAGGGCGGCAAAGAACAGGCCTGTGATTAGTTTTACGGCTTCGCCCCCCTTAGGAGGAGGTGCGGTTTCGGCATTGGAACTCTTTTTTGCCATCTTAAAAAGGTTTTATTTTAAAACTAAATCCGCTCGATTTTGGCGCCGAGAGCATTGAGGCGGCCGTCAATATTCTGATACCCGCGATCTATCTGCTCAATATTCTCTATAACACTTGTCCCTTTTGCACTCATCGCAGCAATGAGAAGCGCAATACCGGCACGAATATCGGGCGAAGCCATACGGGTACCCCTCAGGCAAAACTCTCTGTTGTGGCCGATGATGGTGGCGCGGTGAGGGTCACAAAGAATAATCTGCGCACCCATATCAATAAGTTTATCCACAAAGAAGAGGCGACTTTCGAACATCTTTTGGTGAATGAGAACAGAGCCCTTTGCCTGGGTCGCAACAACCAGAAATACAGATAGTAAATCCGGAGTGAGCCCCGGCCACGGAGCATCTGCAATGGTCATTATTGAACCATCCATAAAACTCTCAATCTCATAGCGTTCGTGAGCTGGAATGTAGATATCGTCTCCACGTCTCTCAATTTTGATTCCGAGCCTGCGAAACTGATCCGGAATTATTCCAAGTTGGTCGTAGGCCACATTCTTGATAGTTATCTCGCTGGCTGTCATAGCAGCAAGCCCGATAAAACTGCCCACCTCAATCATATCCGGCAAAATGGTATGCTCAGTTGAGCCCAGCGAATCTACACCCTCTATTGTAAGAAGATTTGAGCCGATTCCGGATATCTTCGCCCCCATCCTGTTGAGCATCTTGCACAACTGCTGCAGATATGGCTCGCAGGCGGCGTTATATATTGTTGTAGTGCCCTGTGCAAGCACAGCTGCCATTACAATGTTTGCGGTTCCTGTGACAGATGCCTCATCCAGAAGCATATAGCAACCCTTAAGTCTTTTTGCCGAGAGCTCAAACTGAGAACCCTCGTGTTGAAAATCCAGTTTGGCACCAAGCTTCTCAAACCCAATCAGGTGGGTATCCAGCCGCCTGCGGCCAATCTTATCGCCCCCCGGTTTAGGCATAAATGCAAACCCAAAGCGAGTGAGCAGCGGCCCGACCAACATCACCGACCCCCTGAGGGCAGCCGAGCTCTTGCCAAATTCCGGTGAACGGACAAAGTCAAGATCTATATTGGCCGCACAAAACGCATAAGAGTGCGAGATGCAGGCAGATGTGCAGGCCGCTACGGCTTGTGCAGATGCGCCGACAGGTGTGGCTTGCGCAGTTGCGCCGGCAGGTAAGCCGGCCGTTGCGGCTTGCGCGGCTTGCGCAGCCACGCCGGTTACGCCGGTTACACCCAGATGCTCCACCTTAACGCCAAGGCGCTCAAGCAGCTCAATTAATTTTATAACATCAAGAATATCGGGAACATTGTGAATTACAACCCTCTCTTTTGTAAGCAGTACAGCAGAGAGAATTTGAAGAGCCTCATTTTTGGCTCCCTGCGGAGTCAGCTCACCCTTAAGACGATGACCTCCCTCAACCTTGAATACAGCCATTATTTTCTTTTGTTAATTTTCTTCTTGTTATTCCTAAAACCACCCGGCCTGTGTGCATCCTGCCTGTAGCCATTCTCTCTGTGAGCTGACTCCGCCCTGTAACCGCCACCATCTGTCCTGTGGCCGCCGTGTCCAATATTTACCGGACCCTGTGCAGCTGTATAGACAGGCAGATGAAAGTCCTCCGGTACAGTGAGCTTACCTTCTGAAAGAACTTTAATATCCCTGAATATGAGATCTTCCGTAACGCTCTCCTTATTCCAGATTAGATACTGCTGTCTCATATAGCCGGCAAGAACCTTAACCATATTTTCACGAAGCTCGTCATCCTCTCTGGCAGAGATCATATCAATCATATTCTGAATATTTCTGCCGTAGTGAGCAGCCTTTAAAGGGCTCTTATCAAGCGGAATAGGATTAGGCCTTGTAGAGAAGGTCTCTTTAGTGGGGGTTGGATATGGCGAGTCAATATCTATTTCGAAATCAGAAATTATCTGCACGTGATCCCAGAGCTTATGTTTGAAATCGCTAAGATCTCTAAGCTGCGGGTTCAGAATCCCCATTACGGTCACAACCGCACGAATCTGCTCGTTCCTCTTCTCTTTGTCCTCAATTTTGACAACGTAATCAATCATTTTCTGAACGTGCCTTCCATATTCGGGCATTATCAGCTTTGTTCTCTGAGTATTGTAATCCATTATATTATGTTTTTTTGAGAGAATCTCAAAGGGCGCATCAGGCCTGTTTTTTCTTATTTAACTCCAGCAAAGATACACAAATTTTAGCACCCAACTCTTCCAGATAGAGTTTTGCAAATCTTTCACCAACTTCTATTACCTTGCCGGAACGGCTCTCGAAAGGCCCGCATAAAATCTCAACCTCATCTCCATTGGAGATTATCTCCCGGTTCTCTGCCAAAACAAGGAACTCTTTAATTGCATCAATCTCTGCATCCCTAACCACAGCGGGCCTTCCCAAATAGTAAACAATCCTGGAGACCCCGTTAATGAGAAGCAGCTCCCTCAATTTATGATCTGTAGTATTAACAAAAATATATGAGGAGAATAGCGGAAGCTCCACCATCTTCATCCTGTCGCTCCACCTTCTTTTAACCCTGTGAATAGGCAGGTAGGTCTCAATGCCCATCTGCACCAACCTCTCCTCTACCCTCTTCTCTGCCCTTGCGGCAGTATATAAAACAAACCAAGCCATTTTTGAAATTCTAAACACATCTGCACAAATCTAAACCCATCTGCATAAATCTAAACCCATCTGCATAATTCTAAACCCGAAACAGTGTCAAATAACATATGCAACATCACGCAAATATAGAGAAAATAAACCGAATTCTGTTATCTTTGTATGTGCACTTTATGAATCTGAAACACAATAAAAGATATGTATAATCAATTAGTCTCCAAAGATATAAAATTGGCCGTTGTTGGGCTTGGCTATGTCGGCCTCCCGCTGGCACTCGAATTTGCAAGGCACTTTTCTGTAATAGGCTACGACATAAAAGAGAAGAATCTTACAATGCTTCGTAATGCTGTAGACCCAAGCGGAGAGCTAAAAGCAGATTCTTTTAAAAACAGAGATATCCTTTATACATCAAAATTGTCAGATCTAGAAACAGCAAATTTCTTTATTGTGGCAGTGCCCACTCCGATTGACAAGTACAACAAACCGGATCTTCACCCGCTACTTTCGGCCACCACGGCCGTTGCTAAGGTGCTTCACAAGGGCGACTATGTAATATACGAATCTACAGTCTACCCGGGATGCACCACAGAGGAGTGCGTTCCAATTCTGGAGAAGCTATCGGGTCTAAAATATATTGAAGATTTCAAAGTTGGTTACTCTCCGGAGAGAATCAACCCCGGCGATGCCGAGCATTCTCTTCAAAATACTGTGAAGATTGTATCTGCGTGCGACGATGCCTCCCTGGATGAGGTTGCAAGAATCTATGAGACAGTCGTAGCTGCCGGGGTTCACAGAGCGCCCGACATTCGGGTAGCCGAGGCAGCCAAGATTATCGAAAACACCCAGAGAGATGTTAACATCGCCCTGATGAATGAGCTCTCAATAATCTTCAACCGCCTGGGAATAAACACCTACGATGTAATAAAAGCCGCCGGCACCAAATGGAACTTCGTGCAGTACACCCCCGGCCTGGTTGGCGGGCACTGCATTGGCGTAGACCCCTACTATATGGTACACAAAGCTGCCGAGTTAAAATACCACCCGCAGATGATCGCCTCCGGAAGGTTTGTCAACGACTCTATGGGCGGCTACATTGCCAAGCAGACAGTTAAACGCCTTCTTGCCAACGATATGCCAATGGAAAAAGCGAGAGTCCTAATAATGGGAATCACCTACAAAGAGAATGTGTCAGACATCCGCAACTCAAAAGTGGCCGACATAGTAGCCGAACTGCTCAGCTACCGCGTTCTTGTAGATGTAGTTGACCCCAACGCAGACCCACTCGCCGTAGAGGAGGAGTACAACATCACACTCGCACCGGCACCAACTCCAAAATACCACGCCGTCATAATCGCAGTTCCCCACCGCGAATACCTCACCCTCACCGAACCCGATCTGGAAAAAATGCTTGTACTCAACGGCCTCGTGGTAGACATCCGCGGCCTCTTCCGCACCAAAATCAAACATCTGCAATACTGGTCGTTGTAAACTTAACCTTGCCAAGCATCGTGGGTCTTTATTCACCATCAGCGTTTTAGCTATTTTAAACGGATATGTGCATCTCTTATTGTACATCACTTTTTGGCCAAATGCCCTTTACAACCGCATATCCGCCTAACATAATCGTAATTCAGATTCGTCAAACGGGACAATTGCCTGAATGATGCTCTAGTATTCCGGAAAAGCTTCAAAACAATCTCTTCCTGTTCTTCTTTGCTGATAGTAAAAAGGTTACGACCATTTAACTCTCTGTTCAACTCCTGGCAAAGTTCGCTGGTGGGCAGTGCCTCAAAAAAAATTCCATTTTCCATTCGCAGATGGGCAGGCGTCTTCTTTTTCACGGAATCTATTTTAACCTCATTTGGGTAGATCATTAGTGCCGGATTACTTCTGTCATATACCCTAATCGCTTCATCAAAGAGATCCTTAGAACCAAAGTAATTATCTACCAGACTGGTATCTACTTCTATAAACCTCTTCAATGGTGAATTGCCATTAAAATGAAACCCATACGAACTCCATTTATAATCTGCAGCATTTGGGCAGATCTTTGCCTTAACGGGATTTTTAAGGATGTAGATCATACTATCTATCGCCCACTCATCGGAAAATTTACAGGAGCTATTGAATGGGGACTTGAACAATTTATCTGAAATCTCGTGTCTAAAGTTGTACCACTCGACATAACTCATTATCAATGAAGTCATCATAGGAGAGAGCTCCTTTGTTTCCACTTGCAGATGCACGTGATTGTCCATTAACACAAACTCAAGCACCTTACTGTCGTACTGTTTTGCGAACCTGTCGCAACGCTTCAGGAATTCAATTCTGTCAATATCATCATAGAATACTATCTTCTTATTATTGCCCCGCATATAGGAGTGGATATTTCCATCCTGAATTCTACCTGCAAATCTCCCCCACTTTCCCATCTCACAATTTTTAAAAAATTTTACCACTAATGTCTGAGCAAAAATACTTCACCGACGAAAACTCACCAAGCCCAAAGTGACGATTTATCCGATTCTAAAAATTATTTATCTGATTCTAATGTTCAAACCAGTTTGTTTAGGGTTTCGGCCCATTTAGCGGTTTTGGAGAGTTTTGTGGTTCGTGCACGAACTTTTTTTGCGAGTTCCTGCAGATTTTCGGATGATGCTTTAATTTGAGCAGCCACTTCGCTGCCTATCTTCTCTACCAGGGCTCTCTCCTTTTTTCGTAGTGCTATGGATGCTTTTTCAAGATCAACTTTGTCTGTTTCGGAGAGGCCCTTTTTGAAACGCAACCCCTCTGCCACCTCTAGCGCCTCTCTTATCTCTTTTAGCTCTAGTTTGTAATCTGTATCACTTTTCATCGTTGACTAATTTTGAATTGGTTTAGCAATTGCTTATGGTGTTTTTTGTGAATTTAGTATGGCCAATCTTTTGTAATTGTGGTGATTCCGCTTTGGAGGGCTTTCACCTCTTTTTCAAAATCTTGCAGCTCTTGGTAGAGCTCATCTACCTTTTTTCTTTTTGTAAACTCTTCGGCAATTTTTTTGTGTGCCTTTGCGAGTCTGTTCGCTGCAGATATTATTCCGCCCCGGAGATATGTTAGCTTCTCTACTCTCTCTTTAAGTGCGAGGTAATCTTTATCGTCGTTATAGGCAGATGGTGATTTAGGGAGGTTTGAATCTGCACTGCCAAAGCTCTTTAAATAGGAGATGTAGTTTTGCTCAAGGGCTCGTTTTTCGTTCTCTATGAGCGCGGTAACTGCGGGCGATTTTAGAATGTCGACCAAAGAGGCCACAACTGCGCTTACTAATGTATCTCCCTCTTTCACAAAGTTTTTAATCGCACGGGTTTGAGCCCTTTTGATAAGGAGTTCAGATGAGTAACCCACCAGCCGGCCGGCAGCCTTCCCGATACCCATCGGCAAGATGGCATCTGCAATCTCGAGCGAGTTAAAGCGCTTAACAAGAGAGTCTACCGAGCGCCCAAGGGAGCGAAATTCCCGGCCGGCATCCTGCCATCGGGCGGCACCGGCGAGAACTTTGAGTGCACTACGGTATTTGCCCAGAATCTCCCAGGACAAGTTTGCCTTGTTTGCAAGCTGCACATCTTTTACCAGCCCAGCATAAATTGCATTGATTTCACCAACCCTTAGTGTGGCGTCACTCAATGAAGCAGAAAAGTATAGCCCCCGTGCCGCCCGCAGCCTGGCCATCTCTTCAAAAAATCCACCCGGAAATCTGCTCAAACTATCGCTGGATGCAGTGAAACTCTCCACCGCCTTCATCTGCCCCCGCGATAAGGAGGCGCATCCTTGTAAAAAAAAGATCCCGGTCACAAACGGGAGAAGAACAAGAACTGAGAAAAAATTCGTAAACCGACGCACCATATTAAAAGTATTAATTGTTAATAATGCCCCCGCTGCAAACCGTCCAAAGAACTGCTATAAAGATAATTATTAAATTTAAAATGCAATAAAAATCTGCAAAAAAAAAAGACCCCAAAAAGGGGTCTCTTTAAATGGATATGTTTACAAAACAATTACGCCTGAGCCTGAGCAACTACTTTTGGCAATACCGAAACGTAAGATTTGTTATCTGTCTTTTTGCGGAATGTAACCACTCCGTCTGCAAGAGCATACAAAGTATGATCTTTACCCATTCCAACATTCAATCCTGCATTGTGAACTGTTCCTCTCTGACGAATGAGAATGTTACCTGCTTTGGCGTGCTGACCGCCAAACAATTTAACGCCTAATCTTTTACTGTGTGATTCGCGTCCGTTCCTCGAACTACCGACACCTTTTTTGTGAGCCATAATCTAAAAATTTTTCCGGATTAAAAATTAAGCAATCTCTTCAATTTGAATCTGCGTAAGATATTGACGGTGACCGTTTTTCTTAGTATAACCTTTACGGCGTTTCTTTTTGAAAACGATAACCTTATCTCCCTTTAGGTGACTTAAAACAGTCGCCTTAACAGAAGCACCATCAATATACGGAGTCCCGATTTTAACGGTTCCCTCGTTGTCCATCAGAAGTACCTTTTCAAAACTGATTGAGGCTCCCTCCTCTGCTTTAAGACGGTGTACGAAGATCTTTCTGTCCTTCTCTACCTTAAATTGCTGTCCTGCAATATCTACAATTGCGTACATAAAATAATTTGTTTAAAAATTACTGACTGCAAGCGGAAGTACTTAAACTTCTCTTATTCAATAGCTTGTCAATCTTCTGTTCAATAAATTTGGAAGGCAAATATATGCAAAATATTTAAACCCGCAAAACTTTATTCAAAAAAACAGCAAAAACATTAGAAATCAATAAAGCCCCACGATGCTTGGCAAGGTTAATTTTTTTACATATATTTGTTACGGATATGGATTCACCGTTTACGTACAACAAATTTGTTACAGGTTCTGACTTCGTGGGGAGACAGTCGGAGCTTAACTTGCTGGTTAACCTGGTGAGGCAGAGGCAACACGTGGTTATTTACGAGACTCCAAAAAGCGGGAAGAAGTCGCTTGTTCAGCAAGGGCTTATCACCCTGCGCAAAGAGGCATATAACTACACTGTGTGCAATATCAACCTGTTTAATGTACGCACAAAAAGACATCTGCTTCAGAAACTTTGCAACCTTCTGCTGGATGCATTCGCAACCTCACCCGAAGAGAGAGAGCAGTTAAGAGATGAAATCTGCCCGGAGCTTAAAACTATTTTTGGGCAGGAGAAAGAAAAACAACACGACCACTCATCTCCAGAGATTGATACAGCCCCGGTTCCGGACAACATTACCGAGAAGTTTCTTAACCTTCCGGAGTTACTTGCAGAGAGATATTCGACAAACCCGGTCATATATATTGAGGAGTTTCAGGAGGTGCTTCTGCACGACGACTCATATGAGACCCTCAAGATTCTGGAAAAGATCTGGAAACAGCAGCAGCGCACCACCTATATTATTACCGGTTCATTTGTAAACTCGATGAAGGAGATATTTGAGGAGAAGAAGTTCTTCTACAACTTCGCCGAGAGAATTAAGCTGCTGCCACTGGACGAGAAGCAACTCACAGATTTTATGATCCGCAACTACCTCAAAGCAGGCAGGGTGGTATCTAAGGAGCTGGCTGTGCAGATGTACAACTTTACCGAGGGACATCCGTGGTATTCGCAACAACTTGGCGATATCTCATTTGCACTCACCCGCGGATACCTTACCGAACAGATTTATCGCCAATCCTGCAGCTCACTAATGGAGCTCCATTCATATCGTTTCCAACTCATAACCAGCCGCTTGAGCCGCTTTCAAATCAACTTTCTCAAAGCCATTATGGACGATGTAACTCAACTGAGCGCGCTCGACACAATGACCCAATACGGCTTTAATTCATCTGCAAACGTCAAAAGACTAAAGGACGCCGTTCAAAAGAAAGAGATTCTCACCGAAGAGCGCGGCAAATGGGAATTCCTCGACCCACTATTCAAAACCTGGCTCCGCACCGTCTATTTTGAACTTTAAAATAAAACACTTGTTCTCTTTTGGGAGAAGGCAGATAAATATTGGGAACAAGCAGTGAAATTTCGGGTTTGGGAGATAATCAAATGGAAAATAAAAAGACAAAGAAAATACTTCTGGGGGTAACAGGAGCAAGCGGGCAGATATATGCCCTTAAGGTTTTGCAGATAATTCAAGATCTCAAATCGAGAGAGAGATTGCAGGCAGATGCTCACACAGAGAGGTTGCAGGCAGATGCTCACACAGAGAGGCTGCAGGCAAATGCTCATACAGAGAGGCTGCAGGGAGATGCTCATACAGAGAGGTTGCAGGCAGGTGCTCACACAGACAGCTCGCAGGCAGATTTTCACATAGATATTGTCTTCACGGATACGGGGAAAATTGTGTGGGAAGATGAGCTTGGGCAACCGGTTCCGGGCGGCGCTCTTAACAACAACAGCTACTACCACCCATTCGCCTCCGGCTCAAACGCTGCAGATGTGATGATAATCTTGCCCGCCACTATGGGCACCATCGGCCGAATCGCCTGTGGCGCTACCGCCGACCTAATCACCCGCGCCGCCGATGTGATGCTCAAAGAGCGCCGCCCCTTGATTATATGCCCGCGCGAAACACCATTCAACCTCATTCATCTGCGCAACCTCACCACCCTGGCCGAAGCCGGCGCCCTTATCGCACCAGCCTCCCCATCATTCTACACCCATCCCAAAGATATGGAGGAACTCACAGAGACATTTGCCCGCCGAATCATAAACCTGGCCGGGATAGAAGTTCCACTCCCAAAATTTGGCGGATAAATTGCATTAGAGTTGTAAGATCGAGCGTTTTAGTTAACTACCACATTATAAGCCAAGACCCACGATCCTTGGCAAGGTGTACACTGCTGCATTTATGTTCATTCCGGCACCAACAGATGCAAAGACAATTGTATCACCGGGGTTGATTTCGTGATTATGCAGATTCTCTTTCATAATCAGGTCAAAAAGAGTTGGAAGGGTTGCCACAGAGGAGTTGCCCAGCCAGGAGATAGACATAGGCATAACATCTGCAGGGGCCTCGGCAATACCATACAGGGCATAGAGGCGCTTGAGAATTGCGTCATCCATCTTGCCGTTAGCCTGATGAATTAAAACCTTGCTAACATCTTCTATATGAACACCACTCTTGTCCAGAGCAGCTTTAATTGCCAGAGGCACAGTATCCAGAGCATACTGGTAAAGGCGCCTCCCATTCATCTTGAGATAGAGATTATCTCCCGTAACTTCATCAACCTTAAACGATTTGCCCATATGAAGCATATTTAGGTATACCTGAGTATCTGAGCGGGTTTTGTGAGCAATAAAACCAACCGGTGTGTCGCTCTCGGTAGCCTCCATTATAACCGCCCCGGCACCATCTGCATAAAGCATACTATCACGGTCGTGAGGGTCCGAAATTCTCGAAAGCACATCTGCACCAATCACCAGAATCTTTTTTGCATCACCCGAGCGGATGAAATAATCTGCCTGAATAACCGCCTGCAACCAACCCGGGCAGCCAAAAGGCAAATCGTAGGCAACAGCATCCGGGCTGGCGATGCCGAGTTTATACTTCACACGCGAAGCAAGCGCCGGGACAATATCTGTGCGCCTATTGTCACTTTTGACATCCCCGAAATTATGTGCAAATATTATATAATCAAGATCTTCCTTATCTATGCTCGCACTTTTGATTGCCTCCTCGGCCGCAAAATGGGCGATGTCCGAAGTAACCAAATCGTCCGTCACGTGACGCCTCTCTGCTATTGTGGTAATCTCCAGAAATTTATCAATAACCTCCTGATTCGGCTTCTCCAGAGGCTTGTCATAAGTATCATAGAATTCGTGCGCAAGAAAATCTTCATTCTTAACACTTTTCGTTGGAATATAGCTCCCTGTCCCTGTAATAATACTGTAAATCATACCTTCGCTAAGTTTGTAGTTGATAAATGAAGTTTATTAACCGCAAATGTACAAAAAAATTCAACTGGCAGAGTTTTGTGTAATTTAGTCATTAACTGACATATAGAAATTAAACTTTCCCAAATTTCAAAAATCTAAATTATATATAATTGTTATCCAACCACTTACACAAAACTCTGCCAGTTCATCCTGCAATGTGAGTGGTGTGATGACCGCATTCATCTCAGAGCTATAGTGCCAAACATCAGATTTTAACCTACTTACACCAAATACGCTATTTGTAATAATTCCCTGATATTAAGCACATTGGCACTACAACTCTGAGATAAAAAGTCTCTTAACCCTAACTGTATACGAAATTTTAATGTGAATTCTTCGTATATATACGCCAATTTACCTGTAAATTCTTCGTATACCAACGATAACCTTGCCAAGGTTACCTATTTCATTTTTACAATGGCCACAATTGGGTTGTCGGTATCTTTCAGACCTTTAACTATCTCCCTGAACTCTCCCTTTACATCGTTAGTTGAAGCAAAGTCAATGATTTGAGATGCGGTAAAGAGTGCAGATGCCTGGAAATCGGAAGAGATGCTTGTGGGCAGAAAAACCGGGCCTCCTTTTAAATCATCTTTAAAACCTAACACCCCTTTTACGGGTTGATTAAGGAAAGTAAACTTGCCTGTCTTTTTATTGTAAAGAGCATAACAATAGCTATGTTTGAAAACTCTCTGTCCCTTGCGTGATTTTAATATCTCATCGTATGGCTCCAGACAAAAATCTCTCATATTGAACTGAAGAATAATATTCTCTTCCGATTCTATGAAAAATTCCGGGTTGATATTAATGTGATCACCATCAAGATATGTAATATGATCTCTATTTTTAGATACATTTTTGTACTTACCGTAATTAATACAAAAAGCCGGCGAATAGTTTAACTTCGAATCAATTGAAAATATTGTGTCGTTTAATGAAAACAAAAACCGAATGTTATCTTTAAATCTGTATAATTCAGGATAAGGAATTCTAAAAAGTGTTATCGAAGATTTTGCACTCCTCTTTTTAGATATTGTAATCTCATCATACTTCTGCATCTCATATTCCGGTATTGAAGATGTAGGAATAGTTTTAATCACATTGAGTAATGAATCATAAACTATAGCAGACCAGTATGTTGATTTTTTAAGAATGGGAGATGCCGCAGTAATAAACAGATTGTCATTAACTTCATAAAATTTATTTTGATAAGCATTATTATTGTAAGGAATTGATTTTTTTTTCAAAAAATTGCCATTCCTGTCATAAAAAATCAGATTCCCGGTACCTTCCATAGCTTTTGTCTGAACCATTATCTCCCCGGTTCCGGACATTATTCTTATATTTCTAATCAACTTGTACTCCTGGGGACCTCTCCCTATTTTGTAAAACTTAAAGAGAAACTTACCATCCTTGTCAAACACTTTAAGCACCCATTTGGAAAAAAAATATATCCTTTCGTTTTCATAAAAAACATATGGAAATTCTCCAATGAGGGAACTATCTGATGTCTCTAGTTTTACATATCGGATATCACTTGCAATCTCACTCAGGTTTACAATTTTTCCCTTGCCCACCTCCGAAGCAAGATCAATAACAGCAACTCCCCCATTCTCAGTTTTGAGTTCTGATTTACAACCGGCCACAGCCAAAATAGCTGTTAAAATCAATAATCTGCAAACATCTTTCATATATCAATTATTTAGTCGATAACCTTGCCAAGGGTCGTGGGGCTTTGCTGGTTTCCAAACAATAACCTTGCCAAGGGTCGTGGGGCTTTGCTGGTTTCCAAATATTTAAATATTTTAAGTCGACAAAGCACAATCAAAATCTCGCTGCAAACCCCCACAACCCTTGGCACTGCTCTCCAAAAAAAGTTATTCTCGGGCTTCGGTTATTCTCGCGGCTGCCGCCCCATAAAAGGCAGGCAGCTATGAGCGGGAAATAACCGTAAAAGCACGGGAAATAACTTTTTTGCTCATTATCAACAACATCCCACGATGCTTGGCAAGGTTCAGTTTTTCACACACCTTACCGCGAAGCCGTTGCGTTTGAAATCGTTGTATCTGGCGATGTTGGTGTTGGTGCTGTTTACGCCTCTTACCCAGGCTTTATCTGCACTAAACTCGGTGGAGCTCCACCAATCTGCACCATAGGTCATACCGGCGAAAGTACCTGTGTAGAAACGGTACCCGCCCGGGCGGGCCGAAAAGCCGGTTGAGTTTGTGGCTCCGGCATTTGGAGAGGCCCACTGCGTGGTTCCCGTGGTCTTGAGCTTGCCCGAGTTTCCGGTGAGCCCGCCCAGGTAATCTGTAAGGATTGTCCAATCTGCATCTGTAGGAATACGCCAACCCTCAGGACAAAGCTTGCCCGAATTTACCGCGTTCCAGTTGTAGAGAGCACCATAAATATTTTTGTTCGTCTCGTTATTGGCATACCAGCAGAATGAACCGGTAGTAGAGTTACTCCAGCCCGCATCACTCGAATTGAGAGTAATTGTGCTCCTGTCGTTATAGTGCGTAACCTTGAGATTCTCTTTAATCCATATCTGCGTACCAATTGTAACAGTCTCATATTCATTATTATCTGCATCCCTCATAATCACCGCAATTGGCGGGTATAGAGTGTTAATCATTGCAATATCATCTGTAGAGAGAAACTGTCTCTGCACACTCCAGGTAGAGCCATCCTTCTTGGTGATTGTAGGGTTGTTGTTCTTGGAAAACGAGGTGGAGCTGTAAAGCATTATTGACTGATAATCAAAAGCCTCCGGGGCGGCAGGAGTGTTCACAGACTTTGTGAACTCCGAAAAATTGTGCGCATACTTCTCAATAATATTTGCAGATACAATGTTTATGAAGTTGTTACGCCCCTTCTTGCTATGCTCGTGCATCATCCCCAGCGCGTGGCAAATCTCGTGAATCACATTTCCCATCGTGCCCCAATCTGCCAGGCGAATATCCTGCCGCCCGCCAACCATCCCCAGAAACGAGGAGCACCCGCTTGCATCATACACAAAATCAATGTAATTTGCCTCACCTGTTCTCACCACAAACTCCAGATTCGAAACCTCCTTGATGGCATTAATCGCCTGAGTCACCCGCGACGGATTCGGAAGACTCTGATTAATATTGTAGTAGATACGATTATTAGGCCAGTGCCTGGTCTGCAGATTGAGAGCCGCCCCCTTGGTTACAACTCCCCGGCCCTGCTGCCCAACTCCTTGGTCCTGAGTTGCAACTCCCTGACCCTGCTGCCCAACTCCCTGACCCTGCCATCCGGCACCCTGCGCCTGAGGCGCGGCCAGAATAATATCTCCCTGATATATGTAGAACCCGTTGATAAGCTCGCAAGTAACACTCTCTCCATCAAGGGTAACTGCAGATGTATTCCCGGCCGATGCAGGAAACATCTGCTCTGCTCCAATCAAAATATCTGTAGTCTTTGTAGTGAACGAACTCGCTGTCCCGTAAGATGTTCCCGCCGAGTTTGTGGCATAAGCCCGCACATAATAAGAGGTGTTGGGAGCAAGCCCGGTAATCACGCTGGTAAAAGCGCCGGCGCCCGTCCCATCACTAGTTTTACTGTCGCTCACAGTGGGAGTTGGCGATGTGCTCCAGCACACACCCCGTGCAGATACCGCCCCGCCTCCGTCACTCGTAACCGACCCGCCCCCCGAAGCTGTTCCCGTTGTAACATCTGCAACCGCCAAAGTAGTGACAGTTGGTGCAGATGCGCTTGTGCTGAAACTCACCTGCGACCCGTAGGCAGTGCCCACTGAGTTAACAGCGTAAGCACGAACATAGTAGGTAACCCCTGGAGATAGTCCCGTAATCTGGCTCACAAAACTCCCCGTACCCGAACCATCTACACTCTTAGACCCCGAAGTGGTAGGATTTTGATCTGTCCCCCAGCAGACACCTTTAGAGGAGACAGCAGCCCCCCCGTCGGCCGTTACATTACCCCCGCTCTTTGCAGATGTTGGTGTAACATCGCTCACAGAGGTTGTTGTCACAGATGGAGCACTCTTTACAGGCTCTCCTTCCGGCTTAGTTTTTGTGCAACCCGCCGCCAATACAAACAGCATCAGCACAACTAACAAAGACTTATTAATTTTTGCAGACATAGCTTAAAGTTTATGGTTTTGGAAATCTGCACTAAATATACTAAAAAAAAAATAACCTTGGCAAGATTGGTGCCCTTCGTTTTGCATTTTAAATAATATTGAGTAAATTTGCTCAGTATATTGAGTAAAATTAAGAATATGTTTGAAAGACCTTATTTAAAGTCTATTAGATCAAGAATTGAAGAGCCAAGAAAGTTTATTCAAGTAATTCTTGGACCCCGCCAGGTAGGAAAAACTACAATGGTAAACCAACTCATATCACAACTATCTACACTCAATCTGTATCAATCTGCAGATGCAGTTACGGCTACAAACTCTGTCTGGCTGACGCAGGTATGGGAGAGCGCTAGAATACGCTTAAAAACAACCGGAACCAAAGAACTCCTGCTAATTATTGACGAAATTCAAAAAATAGAGAACTGGAGCGAAGTTGTTAAGCAACAATGGGATAAAGACACCCTGGAGAATATCAACATTAAAGTAATTTTACTCGGCTCTTCCCGCTTACTTATTCAAAAAGGGTTATCTGAGTCGCTTGCCGGACGCTTTGAGACTTTACACCTCGGGCATTGGTCCCTCCCCGAAATGCAGCAGGCATTCGGATGGAGTGCACAACAATATATCTACTTTGGAGGATACCCGGGATCTGCAACTCTTATTAATGATGAAGAGCGATGGAAAAACTACATCAAAGACTCCCTCATAGAGACAAGCATCTCCAAAGACATTTTAATGCTTACAAGAGTAGATAAGCCCGCATTGCTAAAACGACTATTTGAAGTAGGATGTCAATACTCCGGGCAGATACTCTCCTACACAAAGATAATAGGCCAACTTCAAGATGCCGGCAACACCACCACCTTAGCTAACTACCTAAAACTCCTATCAGATAGCGGTCTCCTGGGAGGTTTAGAAAAATTTGCCGGAGATATAATCCGCAAACGCGGCTCAAGCCCTAAATTTCAAGTATATAACAACTCACTGATAACATCTCAAAGCAACATCACTTACCGGGAAGCAACAGCCAACACGCAACTGTGGGGACGCCTCACCGAATCCTCTGTAGGAGCACATCTCATTAACCACTCCATCTCCCAAAGGTACAACCTATACTACTGGCGCGAAGGTAATTACGAAGCAGATTTCATTCTGGAAAATGGCAACAAGATAATTGCCCTCGAGGTCAAAAGCGGCCTTAAAGCAAAAAATGCCGGTATGAGTGTTTTTGCAGATAAATTTCATCCCGACAAACTACTCCTAATTGGAACAGGAGGAGTCCCATACGACGAATTTCTAAAAATAAATCCCAAAGAGCTGTTTTAGAAAATACTCAACTCTGCCAAAGTTATTTTTTTGTATTACAAAAGAATATTTCTACATTTGCGTAAGATATTTCGAGTATGAAAGAATATTTCGCAACATTAGAAAAATACAATTTCTGGAACAGGAACGTTCTTGAACTTGGGTATCCTCGTAAGGATTACATAGATAAGATATTTGATTCGTCCGGCAACAGGTTGATCAAAGTTCTTGTAGGTCAACGCCGTGTGGGTAAAAGTTACATTTTACGTCAAATAGCAAATCGGCTCATTGAAGAGGGGGTGAACCCGCATAATATACTCTACATAAATAAAGAGTTTACAGATTTTGATTTCATTAGCGACTATAAAGATTTGGACGCTATTGTGAAACTGTACAAAGAGATCATAAAACCCAACGGGAAAATTTGGTTATTTGTAGATGAGATACAAAACATTTTGGACTGGGAGCGTTTTATCAACTCCTATTCTCAGGACTATGTAGATATTTATGAGATATTTATAAGCGGTTCAAATTCAAAAATGTTATCAGGAGAACTTGCAACACTGCTTTCCGGTAGATATGTAAATTTCGAGGTTTTACCATTCAGTTTTTCTGAATATACGGGCATTGCTAAAAAAGATTGGGTTAAGCAAAGTTATGTGGAATATATGGAGAGCGGAGCATTGCCAGAACTTTTTATGCTTCCGAACGAAGAGACAAAACGCAATTACATATCTGCTATTAAAGATACTGTTCTGCTAAGAGATATAATACAACGGCACAGCATCAAAGACCCAAAATTATTAGAAGATATATTCATATATCTGGTCAACAATGCATCAAATTTAATATCAATAAACAATATAGCAAACTATTACAAAAGCAACGGGCGCAAAACAACCTACGACACAGTTGCCAATTATATCGGATATATAGAGGATACATTTCTAATTCATAAAGTTGAACGTTATGATATTAGAGGCAAAGAGACCATCTCCGGCAATAGCAAATATTACATTAATGACCTCTCTTTTAAGAACTATCTCTATCCCGGATTTGGATATGGTATCGGCTACAAATTAGAGAACATTATCTATTTAGATCTTCGCCGAACCGGATTCACGGTTTATGTGGGTGCAATGCGAGATAAAGAGGTAGATTTTGTGGCAAAAAAAGGCGATAGGCTTATATATCTTCAAGTAGCCTATACTCTTGCAGATGAACAAACTGCCCGCCGTGAATACGCCCCACTGGAGGCCATTAAAGACAATTACGAAAAAATTGTTGTATCGCTTGACGACATAAAATTGCCATCCAATCAAGGCATCACGCACATTCAAGCGTGGGAACTGGCAAACTATCTTAGCCCGGAAAAGTGGCTTACGTGATGGAATCAAAGCAATGAATATCAGGGAATTTCTCTTATTATCAAAGATTACCGGGTAACTTTAATTCACAAACCTTGGCAAGGTTCCCCTTCCTTTTGCTCCTCTAAATGTGCAAATATCGCACAAAAACGAACCACGTAAAGAACATAATTGTATATTTGTATAAAAATAATTGAAGTACAATGCAATCTCTTATTCAAATATTCTATCGTTTGCTGGAAGAAACTGAGAGTAAAAAATTCCGCTATTTGTATTCACAAATAGATTGGTCACAAAGGCTTATATGTATAACAGGAGCAAGAGGAACCGGTAAAACCACAATGCTTCTTCAATACATAAAAACCAATTTTGCAGATAGATCTAAGGCCTTGTATGCCAGCTTGGATAACATCTGGTTCTCTCAAAACACTCTATTTAGTTTAGCAGAAGAGTTTTATAATTTTGGAGGAGAGCACCTTTTTTTAGACGAAGTCCATAGATATCCTAACTGGTCAATAGAGATCAAAAACATATATGACAGTTTTCCTAAATTGAAAATTGTATTTACTGGTTCTTCAATATTAGAAATATACAAATCAAATGCAGATCTCTCCAGAAGAGCTATCTCATACACACTAAAAGGACTCTCATTTAGGGAATTTCTCAATTTTGAATTAGAGACAGATTTTAAATCATATGATTTAGACTATATACTTAAAAATCATACAAATATTGTTTCAGACCTTAATTCCCAAATGAAAGTGTTAGCACATTTCCGAAATTATCTTGAGCACGGCTACTACCCATTCTATAAAGAGGGCATTATAAACTACCCCATTCGGATTCAAAATGTAGTCAACACAATTTTGGATAACGATCTTCCTGCTATAGAGAATATTGAATACAGTTCCATAATAAAAATCAAGAAAATGCTGATGATAATCTCATCACTCGTTCCCTTTACTCCCAACATAACCTCTTTGAGTCACGACATTGCAATAAACAGGGAACAAGCAATTAAATATCTACATTATCTCCAGAAGGCAGCCTTAATAACTCTCCTTAACTCCTCCTGCAAAGGAATGGGGCTAATGAAAAAACCGGAAAAAATTTACCTTGAAAATACAAATCTACTATATGCCTTATCTCAAAGCCCTGTAAACGAAGGTAATATACGAGAAACCTTTTTTGTAAATCAACTATCTTACAATAGAAATTTGAACACCAGCAAGGAGGGAGATTTTGTGGTTGACGGGAAATACACATTCGAAATAGGCGGGAAAAGCAAAAAATTCAAACAAATTAAAGACATCCCAAACAGTTATATTGCTATGGAAGGCATTGAAGCAGGCTACGGCAACAAAATTCCCATATGGCTGTTCGGATTTATTTATTAACCGCAAATTTCCACAACCCTTGGCAAGGTGCCCCTTCCATAATAGCGGAAGAGAGTTATTCTCGGGCTTAGGTTATTCACCAAAGTACCATAATTATTCAAATAACGCAAGCAAATACATAAATAAATGTATCTTTGAGCTGAAATTAAAATTATATATAAAAATGGCAAGGTATATCGAACAGTTTCATAATCTAAAAATCTTTCGAAAAAATGATATCGTTGCACTATTAGAAAATGAAAATGCAGCAAAAGAATTGTTAAGGAGGTATAAACAAAAAGGGTTAATTTTAAAGGTACGTCGCGACCTTTATGTTGTAGCCGATTTAGCAACAAAAGCAAGTATTGCTTCAAGATATGAGATTGGAAGCCAAATAAACTCTTCTTCATATTTGTCTCATCATGCTGCATTGGAATATCACGGACTGGGGCATCAGCTATTTTATGAAATACAGGTTTCTTCGAAAGAGAGATTCAGTAACTTTGAATTTAACGGTATCAGATATATATATTCTGAATCCAAATTTGATGATGGTGTTATTACTCCTAATACCGATACCTTTATACGTGTAACTGATTTAGAGCGTACAATAATAGACTGTATTAATCAGATGGATAGGAGTGGTGGACTGGAAGAAATGTTGGAGTGTTTCGCTCTTATAACTTATGTAAATGAAAATAAACTGTTTGAATATCTGGGACAATATAATAAGCAAGTACTATATCAAAAATCCGGATTTATTTTAAGTTATTTTCAAAACGAAATGAAAATAAGTGACTCATTTATAAATTTTTGCAAATCTAAAACAGGAAAAAGCACTAGTTATCTGACAGATGATCACCAATCTGTCAAATATTATAATGAATGGAAACTATATGCCCCAGCAAATATTCTCTCATTTCTTGAACAAGGAGGAAACATAAATGTATAATTATAGTAAAAGTAATTTAGAAAGAATTGCAAGTTCAACAGATTTTATTCGGGACAATCTGGAAAAAGTCTTACGTTTAAATGAAATATTAAAACATTTAAACGAAAATCCTATTTTTGAAAAGCATCTGGCTTTAAAAGGAGGAACAGCAATAAATATGACTGTTTTTAATTTACCACGCTTGTCTGTTGATATTGACCTTGACTTTTCAATCGATTGCCAGCGAGAGGAGATGCTTTCAATAAGGGAAATGATTAATCAGAATTTGCTTAAATATATGTTTGCTCAAGGATATGCTTTGAGTCCGAATACAAAAAATCCACATTCACTGGATTCCTGGATTTTTTATTTTCAGAATTCAGGAGGCAATAGAGACAACATAAAAGTTGAGATCAATTATTCAATGCGTAATCACCTATTACCTATAATTAAAAAAAAGGTAATTCCAGAATTTCTACAAAGGGATTACGATGTAAAAACTCTTTCAACACTGGAGCTTTTTGGAGGTAAAATTAAAGCTCTCATCGAACGAACTGCACCAAGAGATTTATATGATATATTCAATATGCTCAGATTTAATATTATAAATCTCAATGAATATGATATGCTACGTAAAATTGTATTATTTTATCTTGCGGTTGGTGGTAGTGATAGACTTTTAACAAGTTATGATCTTGAAAGTATTAATAAAATTGGATTCCCTCAAATACGAAGTTCTCTACTTCCTGTTCTTAAGAAAAAGGAAAAATTTGATTTTGCATTTGCTAAAACAGAAGTTAAGGACTTCATTTCAAAATTATTGATATTTACAGAAGAAGAAAAGAATTTCATTAAAAACTTCAATAACAAAGTTTACAGACCCGATATATTATTTGACGATTCCATTATTGTAGACAGGATTAAAAATCATCCTATGGCAATTTGGAAAACCACTAAGGTTGGCTAACCGGTAACCACAAACCTTGGCACAGAAGAGAGTTATTCTCGGGCTTAGGTTATTCTCGCGGCTGCCGGCCTAATAGAGAGCCAGGCAGTTATGAGCGGGAAATAACCGTAAAAGCACGGGAAATAACTCTCAAATTAAAGGTCTGCTTCGCAGGTGTGTTTACCGCTGCGCGGTTATTTGGTCCGCTACGCGGGTGTAGCCCGCTGCGCGGATTTCAACTGTTAAAGTTTTTTAGATTCACGCAGATTGAAGTTCCCCGGGAAAAACTTTGCCATTGTTT
>Ga0351835_1040_pt1 | contig 28676 bp, 20 predicted proteins | sample BONcelHFGM3001D3_FD_206756 | JGI IMG/M metagenome (GOLD analysis project Ga0351835, IMG submission 206756) | Enriched cells from coal bed in the Powder River Basin, Montana, United States - BONCAT cells FGM rep1 HSBNCT.FGM.300.1.D3 ... | reverse complement strand
GGATCTGGCATCCCGTCCCTACGATGTACTGAACTCAAAAGAAGCCCGGATTGAAGCAGAAGGCAACCCTTATTCATTGTTGCACATTATCAAACCAGAAATTGACCTGCCCGTTGACACGGATGAACATGACCCGAAGGTCTACGAGAAAGCCAGGTTGAACCTTGATCTCTTCAGGAAAAACGGATGGCTTGTACAAGATGATAAAGCGAGACTCTATATTTATGCTCAAACCATGAATGGTAAAACACAATATGGAATTGTGGGGTGCGCTGGCGTGGATGATTACCTCAATGGAGTTATTAAGAAACATGAGCTGACCCGCCACGAAAAGGAAGAAGACCGAATGAAACATGTCCGGATAACCAATGCCAATATGGAGCCTGTCTTTTTTACTTACCCTGCGGTTAAGGAGATCGATGCAACAATTGATGCATACGTTAAGGCGAATCATCCGGTCTATGACTTTACCGCGGTTGATAGCATTGGACACCACTTCTGGGTAATAGAAGATGACGCCACAAGGGACAAGATCATTGACCTTTTTAAGGAAGTTCCATGTACTTATGTCGCCGACGGTCATCACCGAACAGCGGCGGCAGCACTGGTTGGAAATGAAAAGAGAATGCAAAATCCAAACTATACCGGAGAGGAAGAGTTCAATTACTTTCTGGCTGTGCATTTCCCCGACGACCAGCTCTCCATTATTGATTACAACCGGGTAGTGACTGACCTGAACGGGTTCAGTAACGAAGAGTTCATGAAGAAATTAAAAGAGGTCTTTACAATTGAGCCAAAAGGTTCTAAGATCTTCAAACCTGACCAACTTCATACGTTCTCGATGTACCTCAACGGAGAATGGTTCTCTCTTGCGGCGAAGCCAGGCACCTTCGACGATTCCGATCCTATCGGTGTATTGGATGTAACAATCCTATCTCAGCTGGTGCTGGACAACATCCTTGGGATCAAAGATCTGCGAACTGATAAGCGCATTGATTTTGTTGGCGGCATCAGGGGTCTTGGAGAACTTGTCAAACGGGTAGATAGTGGAGAAATGAACGTTGCATTCGCACTTTATCCGGTTTCCATGAAGCAGTTAATCGATATTGCTGATACCGGGAACATCATGCCTCCAAAAACGACATGGTTTGAGCCAAAACTTAGAAGCGGACTGGTTGTGCATTCACTTGAAGACTAGATGCTAGAAACTGGATGCTGGATGCTGGATGGTTTCTGATCAGTTGTTTAATCCTCCAGATACTCTTTAAACACTTCCTGCAGGTAAGCTTTTCCTTCCATGATCAGGGTATCCTGACGTGTTTCGGAGGGTTCGATAAAATAGTACCCCGGACTATTCTGATCAAAAGAGAAGTATCCATCAGGGCGGATCCATCCTGAACCATCTTCATTGGTGAAATAAGCAAAATCTGCTACATAGGGGTTAAACAGATTTTTACTCCAATGAAACTGATCTGCAGAGAGGTCCAGCTGGGCAAGCAAGGTAGCTGGAATATCGTGTTGATTTCCCATTTTACTCCAGGTAGTTCCCCTGAACTCCTCCTTAATCACATTTCCATAAAACAGCATCGGAATCCTGTGGTACTCCCTTGAATGAGGATGCCAGTTGTAATAGGAGTTGTGGCTATGGTCAGCCACGATGATAAAAAGCGTACTATCGTACCAGGGTTTGGCGGCAACCTTTTCAAAGAACTCACCCAAACAATGATCGGTATAAAGCGCTGCATTAATGTATTCTCTTTCGTTGTCGCCCCATTTCAGCGGTTTCTCGTAGGGCTGATCCCATGGTGAATGGGTACTAACTGTAAACAATGCTGCCAGGAAAGGTGGCTTCAATCCTTCGAGGTCGTCGGCCATGTAACCAAGTGTGTATTCATCATGTATCCCAAGTTTCCCCTGAGGAAAACGATCGGGGAAATCGTATACCTCCATGATTTTCTGAAACCCATTATAATAGATATAGCCTTTAATATTCCCATAAATCAACTGACCTCCGAAATAGAACGCTGTTGAATAACCAACGTTTTGCAAATCGCGGGAGAGGCTTGGCACTTTCTTATATTTATCCGGTTGAACGGTAATACATGAAATCGGATGGGATGGAAACCCTCCAAAAATGGAAGCCATGCCCTGTTCAGAACGTGCCCCTGAAGCATATAGATCAGTAAAGAGAATCCCCCCCTCCTGCAACTTCCGGAATTCGGGAGTTATCCCTGGCTTTCCGCCAAGGTCTTCAATTAAGTCGGCCGACCAACTCTCCAGGATCAGCAGCACGATGTTCGGCCGATGAACAGATACTATTTTTACGGTTGTATCTTTTTCATTTTCATAGACATGAGCCACCAAAGATTGAGCTATTGTATCCTCCATGAAGAGATATGGGTTTCGGTCAAAATTCTGAAGATTTTCAAAAACACTAATGTAGAGGTTGAAGACATTATTTACAGAAGCGACATTCACTATGTTACTCTTTGAATAGATCGCTTCACTCTGATTGATGGGAATTGCCTGAATCCCGCCTCTCATTCCAAGTACAAGTAAAACAGGTGTAACTAACAGAAATGCAGGCGTGAACCACCATGTTCGCCTCACCTTTACCAGGTTGGGATAGAACCAACGGATGTACAGGAAAATCCCACTGCCACTCACAATAACCAGCAGCAGAGCCAGAATCAGGAAATCCGAGGTTTCGGAAGAGTTATAGATCTCTCCGGGGTGGTTGAGGTACTTGATTACCTTGTAGTTCAGTTTTGTTTTCCATTCACTGTAGATCCCCATCTCCCCCACTGACGTGAGAGAGTAGAATACCACCATCACACCTGAATAGATCTTGTTGATGCTGTTTATCCATCGGGGAGAATATACCGATTGTACAAGCAATATGAGGAATGGAATCACCATGAAGTAGCATGCGGTAGCCAGATCGAGTTTAAATGCATGAAAAGGAAGGACTAAAATTTCCTGAAATGGGATGTGCTCAATGAGGATCAGATGAAGATGATAAAAAACAAAAACGATTCTCGTTAAATTGAAGAAAACAATCCAAAAGAGTAATTGTCTGAAGAAAGAGCCTAGAATCTGCTTCATAGAATGGAAAAGGCAAAATTAGTTGATTGTTTGAAACGATCAAATCATTAATTTTGTTATGCCAAAGCCCGGAATTTCATGACACTGAAAGAAAATCTTCACCATCTGATGCTTGAAATTCCACCAGGAGTCAAACTGGTTGCTGTATCCAAAACACAACCTGTTGAAACGATGCAGACCTTGTACAATCTCGGTCAGCGAAATTTTGGTGAGAATAAAGTACAGGAACTGGTGACCAAACAGCCCCAGTTGCCAGAAGATATCCTGTGGCATTTCATTGGGCATCTCCAGCGCAACAAAGTTAAATTTGTCGTTCCGATCGCCTCTCTGATTCATAGTATCGACAGTTTCAGACTATTACGTGAGGTTAATAAAGAAGCTTGCCGGATATCAAAGCGGGTCAATTGCCTGCTACAGTTCCACATTGCCACCGAAGAGACCAAATTTGGCCTGGACTGGGAAGAGGCTGTGACAATGCTAACCTCTTCTGATTTTTCGGAATTGAAGAATGTGGCTATTTGTGGTGTAATGGGGATGGCGACATATACTGATAATCAAGCGCTTGTCAGGCAGGAGTTTCGTCAGCTTAACATGATATTTGATGAGCTTAAAAAGAGTTATTTCGGAGAATCACCTGATTTCAAAGAGATTTCCATGGGTATGACGAGTGATTACCTGATAGCAATTGAAGAAGGTAGCACCCTGGTGAGGATAGGCACCATGTTATTTGGTTTCCGGTAAGGAGGTATTAAGACAACTAAAAATCGGCTGAAAATGGTAAGAGCATTATTTTTTCAAGGATTTCTATTGCTGGCAATGGCTCTTTCCATATCCGCACAGGTTTACCTTCCCAAAAAAGCCTATATGCATCTTACAGGCAGAATTGATTCCGATCAGGAGATCACATTGAACCTTGTAAAAGTGAATGACAGCTTGTATGCAGACCTTGTCTTTATTGGGAAAACATGCAATAATGCTGTACTTTCAGGAAATGTAGATGAGGCGGGAAATTTTACGATGAGCAATCCGTTTTGTGATACAGGCATGGTTTTCAAGGGCCGTTTTATCACCCGGCAATCCATTTCAGGCAGTTATGAGTCATTGGATGGCATAGAGAACTACCCCATTGTGATGGTTGAGAGTTACCCTGAAGGCTCTATTCCTTTGCTGACTTATTATCACAAATTCACACGTAATCTCGTAGACACACCCTCCTCGCCGAAGGCGGAAATAAGTCTATGCCTTATCATCCCGGGTGAATCGAGTAATCCGATACTCTCCGACACTATCAGGAAAAGCATGATCTCTGGTTTTACACTAGACCAGTACCGGGAAAAGGATCCGGATAAGGCAATCTCAACCATCCAGCAGCGCTTTATCAACAATTACCTCTCGAGCAATAAATCCCTTTACGAAACCATGCCTGATGCGAGGAGCCTGAACTGGACACTCCTCAAATTCATGCACATTTTATACAATGACAACAATCTCCTATCTTACTATCTTCTCAATTATGCCTATACAGGTGGTGCTCATGGAATGGAGACACACGATTTTACTGTTGTAAGCATTGAGACTGGAAAGACACTCCTCCTCAACGACATCTTTATTCCTGGCTTTGAAGCTCAACTTACGAAATTTCTCACCGAGAAGCTGAAAGTCATGGTAGGGATAAAGTCTACTGAAAAGCTTTCTGACAATGGTTTTTTTGTTGATGACATTGCTCCGAACACCAATTTTTATATTACTTCTAACGGAATCGGTTTTGTATACAACCATTATGAAATTGCTCCGTACGTTAATGGCCCAACGGATATTTTTCTTCCGTTTGAGGAGATAAACAACCTTCTACTTGAGCAGGGACCTGCATCCATATTTCTAAAACGGCGCTGAGATCTTGAGGAACCTCTTTTTCCCAAAATAGTCATGGTAAAGGGTTACATGACTGAAACGATGTGACCTGAACAGCTTCATAGTATCCTCACTGTAGTTTTCATGTATTTCCACATAAATCAGGCCATCCGGAGTCAGGTTATTTCGTGCGTATAAGGCAATGGCTTCATAGAAGATCAATGGGTTGTCATCGGGAACAAACAGCGCATTTTCAGGTTCATGATCAACCACATGCCGGCTCATGGCGGCTCGTTCTTGTTGAGGGATATAAGGCGGATTACTTACGATCACATGAAACAACCCTGATCTGCTGAAAGGGGTTGGGTTCAGGATATCGGCTTCCAGGAAGGTCACATCCAGATTGTTGTCAATAGCATTTTTCCTGGCGACAGCAATGGCATCAGGTGATTTATCTATTCCGGTAACAGATGCTGCCGGAAAGGCTCTTTTCATGGCCAGGGCAATACAGCCCGAACCCGTTCCAATATCAAGAACTGAAATGTGCTCATCCCGGTATGGCAGGTTGTCGCGTGTAATCATAACAGCCAACTCCTCTGTTTCAGGCCTTGGAATCAGGACCCCTGGTTGAACTGCAAGCCTTAATCCACAAAACTCGGTTTGGCCTATTATATATTGTATGGGTTCGCCTTCAATCAGCCTGCCAAGTGCATTCATGAACCGACGATCAGCCTCTTCCTGGAGTATCACTCCTTTGTTTAGGTGGACTGTTGATCTGCTCCAGCCAAGAATATGATAGAACAGCTGATAAAGGATTGCCTTTATCTCTTGGACCGGGTAATTGGTATTTAATTCCCGTTGGTAGAGGAGAGCGATCTCTCCTGCCGATTTTTTTATCCTATTCATGGGACGAAAATAGAAAATAAATAACTTCGCTGCACCAATGGAAGCTTCTGACACATATTTATCAATTGCCAGTGAATCTCAAAGCTCCATCCGAGAAAAAGCCAGTAAATTTCTCGCATTTGCCTCTCCGGTCAGAAATGAAGAGGAGGTGAAAGTTTATCTTGAAAAACTGAAAAAAGACCATTTTAACGCCAACCATCATTGTTACGCGTATCGACTTGGTCACCCGGATGCAGGTGTTTACAGGATTAACGACGACGGAGAGCCATCTGGCTCGGCTGGCCGACCAATTTACGGACAGCTCCTTTCCAGGAATCTGTCTGACCTTATCGTTGTGGTGGTCCGCTACTTTGGAGGGACAAAACTGGGAGTTCCCGGACTCATCCATGCTTATAAATCTGCGGCTTCTGATTCGCTTGATCATAGCAGAATTATCACAAAAGTAATCACTAGCCAACTCTGTGTTAGATTTCCAGTCCTGCAAATGAACGATGTGATGAGAATCCTCAAACAAGAGGAGGCAGATATTCTTTCACAAGAGTATGAATTGAATTATAAAATCTGCTTTTCTATCAGAAAATCCAAGAGCGCTTTGATTAAAACAAGACTATTGTCTCTCACTAACATATATATATATGAATGATAATAATCAATATCATATAGTTACTTTTTTAATTCAGTCTTCTTTAGGGCTAATAATTGAAAGAATTGTTTATATATTTGATTATCAATATTATACATATTTTGATTTATTCTAAATAACATTTTATTTATAATATCAATGTCTTATTTTCCAGAAAGATAGGTCGTAATTATTTGCATATATTTACACTTTTCTTCCCAAATAATCAGTTATCCTGTTAATTTTTTTAGAAAATCAACCCTTAAAAATTTTTTTATTCAACTTTTTTTTTAAAATTTTGTTAACAATTTGATTCTCCCCAGCTCCTACAGGATCTTGACTTGCGGAATAGATCCAACAGCTTGATATAACGCAAAATAGATTAATATTTTACAGTAAAACCCCAAAGGTATACGTGTTAATGGAAAAGAATGTAGCAGAAGTTTGGGAAAATTGTCTTAGGATTATCAAAGACAATATAAACTATCAAAGCTACAAAACATGGTTTCTTCCGATTAAGCCGATTAAACTCCATGATCACGTACTTACAATTCAGGTACCCAGTCAGTTCTTCTATGAATGGCTTGAAGAGCACTACATTAGCTTGCTGAAGAAAACGATAAAAAAAGAACTGGGAACAGAAGGCCGTTTGGAGTACAGCATCATCATGGATAATTCTGATAACGAGCCTGGTCCGTTTGCTATTAATGTTCCCACCTCCGAACGCAAAGCAACTGCCAACCCTTCCGTTTCCATGCCTATTGATTTGAATCGCGGCGCATCCAAAGAGATCCCTAACCCGTTTATCATTCCTGGTCTGAAAAAGATCAAGGTCAATTCTCAACTGATAGAAAGTTACTCTTTTGAAAATTTTATAGAAGGTGATTGCAACCGGCTGGCCCGTTCGGCCGGATTTGCTGTTGCCGAAAATCCTGGGAAGACAGCATTTAACCCACTTCTCCTTTATAGCCAGACGGGGCTTGGTAAAACCCACCTCTCTCACGCAATTGGGCTTCAGGTAAAGAATAATTTTCCGGAGAAGACCGTACTATATGTTACTACAGATCAGTTTATCAATCAGTTCATTGATTCAGTCAAAAATAACAACCAAAACGATTTCATCCATTTTTACCAGATGATCGATGTTCTGATCATCGACGACATTCATAATCTTGCCGGCAAAGAGAAGACTCAGGACGTGTTCTTTCACATATTTAACCATCTGCACCAAAAGAGCAACCAGATTATCCTGACTTCCGACAAACCACCTGTTGAGATGAAAGGGCTTGAGCCGAGGCTCCTATCACGTTTCAAATGGGGCCTCTCTGCCGATCTTCAAATCCCTGACCTGGAAACCCGCATTGCTATCCTTCACAAGAAACTCTACAATGATGGAATTGATGTCCCTCAGGAAGTTGTAGAATATCTGGCATATAGCATCAATACGAACATCCGCGAGTTGGAAGGAGCGTTGATCTCCCTGCTGGCACAATCCTCCCTGAATAAAAAGATAATTACGCTGGAGTTGGCTAAACAGATGATCGATAAATTTGTTAAAAACACTTCCAGGGAAATCTCCATCGACTACATCCAGAAGGTTGTGTGTGACTATTTCAATATCCCCATTGAAATGATCCACTCAAAAACCAGGAAACGTGAAATCGTTCAGGCAAGGCAGCTTTCCATGTATTTTTCGAAGAAGCATACCAAAGCTTCCCTTGCCAGTATTGGACTTCATTGCGGAAACAAAGACCACGCAACCGTACTGCATGCCTGTCGGACTGTGAACAACCTGGTTGAAACGGATAAACAGTTCCGGCTGTTTGTAGAGGAGCTTGACAAGCGCATCAAACTGTAACTCACGCCCATTCTCTCATGAACGTTTTATTTGTCTGTACCGGAAATATATGCCGGTCACCATTGGCTGAAGGAATATTGAGGCAAAAATATTCAGAACGAAATATTCAGGGGAAGATTGACTCATGTGGATTTGAACCCTTTCATATAGGAGATAGTCCTGATCACAGGGCACAGAAGGTGGCCAGAGCGAATGGGATCGATATCTCTTCGCATGTTTCCCGGTTATTCAGGATGGAGGACTTTGAGATTTTTGATCAGATCTTTGTCATGGACTCCTATCATTACCAATCCGTTATCCGCGTTGCCCGAGACGAAACGCAACGGAAGAAAGTTGATTTTATCCGTAATGTGGTCTTCCCTGATCAAAATAAACCGGTAAAAGATCCATACTACGACAATTTCTCTGCATTTGAGGAGGTATTTGAACAATTGGATGAGGCGTGTGGGCGATTCGCAGAGTCAATCACTCAACATTCCGGTTTATGAAGAAATTTGTGCCACCGGCACCTTCACTTCAAGAAATAGTTGATGCTCATCAACGAATTCGACCCTTTATTCACCAAACACCTGTACTCACATGCAATGGCATCAACCGTTTTGCCGATGCCCGGATCTGGTTTAAATGTGAGAACATGCAGAAAGTCGGCGCATTCAAAGCTCGGGGAGCAACCAATGCGGTACGCTCCCTTGATGCTGATCAGCTGAAACATGGTGTTGCAACCCACTCTTCGGGCAACCATGCCCAGGCCCTTTCATGGGCGGCCAGGCTTTCCGGAATAAACGCCCACATCGTCATGCCTTCCAACTCCAGTAAGGTAAAGGTGGATGCGGTGCGATCCTACGGCGGAACTATCACATTTTGTGAATCTACACTGGACGCAAGGGAAGCAACACTTTTACAGGTGATTGGCCGAACCGGAGCCCTTGAGATTCATCCCTATAACAACCTGAAGATTATTGCTGGTCAGGCTACAGCTGCCGTTGAATTACTGGAAGAGGTCCCTGATCTGGATATCGTAATGGCTCCCGTTGGAGGAGGAGGTCTGCTTAGCGGGACAGCTCTGGCCTGTCATTATATTGATCCCAAACTTCGCGTAATTGCCGCGGAACCTGCTCAGGCCGATGATGCATTCAGGTCGTTTACGCAAAAAACTTTCATCCCGTCAGTTAACCCGAACACCATAGCCGATGGCTTAAGAACTTCCCTGGGCAGCCTCACGTTTCCAATCATCCTTGCCTATGTCGACAATATTGTCACTGTAAGCGAAGCATCCATCATCGCTGCGATGCGGCTTCTGTGGGAACGAATGAAGGTGGTTGTTGAACCCTCGGCAGCAGTACCTCTGGCTGCTCTGATGGAACAACCAAAATTATTTCAGGGACAGAAGATAGGAATCATCCTCTCAGGCGGTAATGCCGATCTTGACCAACTACCATGGATATGATAAAACGAGGTACCCTATACCTGATCCCTTCCACGTTAGGAGATACACGGCCTGAAGATGTACTTCCGGAAAAAACACTGCATGTGATCCGCTCGCTTAATTCGTTTATCGTGGAGGAGGTTCGCAGTGCCAGGCGTTTCCTCAGGAAAGCCGGATTTAAAGGGGATTTTGACACCACAGGATTATTGATCTTCAATGAACATACCAACAGGGATGATCTAACCACTTTTCTTGCACCGATGATGGCAGGAGTTGATACCGGACTACTTTCCGAAGCAGGAACCCCCTGTATTGCAGATCCTGGCGCTGAGATTGTGAATATTGCCAGAGAGTCGGGCATCCCTATCATTCCACTCTCTGGCCCTAACTCGATTCTAATGGCCTTGATGGCTTCAGGATTCAATGGCCAGAACTTTGCATTTCATGGATACATTCCGATAGACCGCAATGAGCGTCAGCGAAAAATCAGGGAGATGGAGAGATCGGTCATTGAGAAAGATCAAACCCAAATTTTTATTGAAACACCCTACAGGAATAAAGCTATCTTTGAAGCCATAATCCAAATCTGCAACCCGGCAACAAGGCTCTGTGTTGCTCTTGAGCTCACAACGGAACGTGAATCCATCCAGGTTAGAACCATTGGGGATTGGAAAAGAAAGAATGAAGATTTACCCAAGAAGCCGGCCGTTTTTTTACTTTACCGATAATCCATACCATCTTGTAATAATCGCACCCTCTTATCGTCTAACAAATCTGCTATAACCAACCAATCTATTGGAAACAATTCTTTCAATCAACCAACTCTCCAAACGATACGGACGCATCCGGGCAGTCAACAAGCTATCGTTGGAGGTAGCCAGGGGGCAAGTCTTTGGAATTCTTGGCCCCAATGGAAGTGGAAAGTCCACTACACTGGGTATGATACTCGACCTGATCCGACCCGATTCGGGCAGCTTCTTGTGGTTCGGGGAAGCTCCATCCAAAGAGAGCAGGAAGCGCATCGGTGCCGTTATAGAAACTCCAAATTTTTTCCCCTATTTAAGTGCGCGAAAGAATCTGGAGATCGTTGCAAAGGTTAAGGATTACGACTACTCTGGTATTGACAGTGTATTACGTACCACCGGCTTATATGACAGAAGGAATGATAAATTTAAAAACTTCTCCTTTGGTATGAAGCAGCGACTTGCAGTTGCTTCGGCCCTTCTTAACAAACCCGATATCCTGATTCTTGACGAACCAACCAATGGCCTTGACCCACAGGGCATTGCGCAAATCAGGCAATTGATACTGCAAGTCGCTGCAGAAGGACTAACAATCATTCTGGCCAGCCACCTTCTCGATGAAGTTCAGAAAATCTGTAACTATGTTGCGGTACTGAACAAAGGGAATATCCTCTTTTCTGGTGAGGTCCATGAAGTTCTGGCTATCTCCGACTGTATTGAACTCGCATCAAGTGACAATGCCGCACTGAAAGTAGCTATTGAGGAACACCCAGCATTTCAGTCTATTATTGAATCTGATGGAATCTTACTGGCTGTATTTTCCGAAGATGTAAGACCTGCTGCAATCAGTGAGTACCTGCATCGTAAGAATGTGCCCCTCTCCCATCTGGCCGAAAGGAAACGGACGCTTGAACAACATTTTCTGGAACTTTTGAAAGACGACGAATCATGAAGCTGCTCTCCATTGAACTAAAGAAGATCCTGCCATATAAAACGTTTTGGATCGTTATCGGGCTCTATTTCCTGTTTCTGGCCCTGGGCATCATCATGGCGGAATATATCGTCAACGCAATGGTTGATGACGTTAACACAAAGTTGCCCATCCCCCTCCCCCATGCAGTATTGTTTAATTTCCCTGATATCTGGCAAAACCTCACCTTCTTTGCCAGCATACGGTTTGTACTGATCTTTCCGGCGATTGTTGTCATCATACTGGTTACGAATGAGTTCGCAAATAAAACTGTCCGACAAAATATTGTCAACGGAATGTCAAGAAGTGAATTCATCTTTTCCAAGCTGCAGGTTGTTTTCATGTTAGCCCTTATCATCACGTTGATTCTAATGCTGGTGATGTTAACATTGGGGTTGATTCACTCCGATAGCCAGAGTTTGTCTTTGATGTTTCACGGCTTTCCCTTTGTTATCGGCTTCTTTATCCAGATGCTGACCTACCTCAGCTTTGCTTTCTTTTTTGCCTTTCTGCTGCGGAATACCGGACTTGCAATTGCACTTTTTACTCTATATACCATTATCATTGAACCGGTTATCTACTTCATGCTTCGCGCTCCTTTCTTCTTGGAAAACACCGTGTACACCTATTTGCCGGTGAATTCCGTAATCCGCATTGTTGAATACCCTTCAATCCCTGCTTTGAAAAAATTGATGAATTTTCAGCTCCAGGACCAGGTCACGGTATTATCCTGTGCCGTTCCTATGATCTATGCTGCTGTTATGATTGGGATCGTGTATTTGACCTTTAACAAGAGAGACCTTTAATAAGGAGGATGGGGTTGGAGTTACTCAACCGGGTGACATATAACTTGAGGTGGTTCATCAAATGCCGCTGTATTTACGGATCGCCCACTCTCCGGTGAGGAGTCCAAGGATCAGCAGAAATACCCATGGAGCGTTGATCAACTCCGAAAATATTCGTTGAACGTATGAAACGGCATGGATCTCCTCATTTTGTTTTAACAATTCAGAAAGATTCCCCATTTCATCAGGAAGTAACAACGTTCCCCGGTGACTCTCTGCAATCCGGTATAACAGGTTATGATTTGCCGAAAGATTGACAGCCTCCAGATTAACAGGTGTGACAACAAATGAACCGCGTTTTTCATAGCGGTCGGGACCATTGATCACAGATGCTCTGTATGTATAAACTCCCGGAGGGAAGGTCCCTGCTTTCAAAAAATAGGCCGAACCTGTTTGTCTGAATGTATAGGGATACCTGTTATCATTTTCATCAGTGATTACAATAGTAACATCCGGTTCATTAATCAGCTCATAACTCTGATTGTAAACCTCAGCCTGAATCTCAACAGACTCATTTTCAATAAACTCAGACTTCATTTTAACCCTGAAATAGCTCTTATCCTGCTTCACAGCGAGATATTGAACAACCTTTTGGACCAATTCATCAAATACAAGGTGATCTCCCGTTTGAGCATAACATGCAATCCTCCATCGCCAGAAATTCTCGCCTGTAATAAATCCACGTTTCTGGTCGCTGGCAAAGGTAAACGACACCAGAGGAAAACGGGTTAAAACACCGTTGATTCTCTGATGTGCCAGAACCTCCGTGAGCGATGCGTACTGGTACGATCCAAACGGGCACTGCAGAGGGGGAAACTCGGAGAAAATCCTTACAAGAGACTCACTGATAGTAAAATAGGGAAAAGCTTCATTGAAAACGGGATAGGATTCGCTATACGACAGTCGGGTCATGGAAAGCACCATTCCGGGATTCAACTTATTGAAGGCCAGGATATCTGATTGAGAGCCAAGAATAAAAAGAGCAGCAGGGAGACTGGAAATCACCGATTCTGAGATTCTGATTCCTTGCGTCGACGGAACCTGGTAAAATATTACAAGTGCGACACTATCACCAGAAAGCAGAAATTCTTCAGGAGACCGTTCAATAACATCGAATTTTTCACTGCTCTCAAGGGCTTGTCGAATCGCCCCGATATCCGGATGAGGAGCGTCAGAAACAATCACAACTTTTGTTCTGACATCCATAACTTCAATGAAAAAATCCTGTCTGTTATTATCTTTACTCAGTTCTCCTGAAACCGGAGAAATAATTACTGAATACCTATGCCAGCCTGGCTCATTGGCCTTCAGTCTTATAGGAATTTGCCGGGAAAAATGATTGCCTCGTATTTCTACTTCTTGGCTGGCCAGTATGTTACTATTCTCGTTCACGGTAAGCTTAACCTTCTCTCCATCGCAATGGATTGCATAAACCTGAATCTCAACAGGAAAATCATCTCCCCGAAATACCTCACGGTTGTAAAACACCTTATTTACCAGAATATCACAGCGGTCTGTTGTATCACCCAGTGCGACCGTATAAACTGGGTACGGCAAATCTCTTGCAGTATAATAAGGATCAGTTCCAAAATTATAAATACCATCAGAAGCCAGAATAATTGCGCCAACGTTACGATTCACGTACCGTGTTGAAATTTCTGCGAAAAAGTGTGAGATATCCGTCACCTTTTCGTCAAACGTAGTTGCCATCGGGGACTTTAGACCGTCACCAAAAGAGTAGGTGCGAACATCGTAGGTATCTTCCAAACTGTTTATCAGCTCATTCAGACTTCTCAGGTATTCCCCTTTTATATAGGCTGAATCGGAGCCAAGAATCAACGATTGGGAGTTATCCTGCCCAATAATGATTACAGGTTTCTCTATTGTTGTAAGATTTTGCCTGATAAGTGGAGAGAGCAAAAGAAATGAAATTATAAATACAGTAAGAAAGCGGAGTCCTGCCATAATGATGCGAAGCCCTGGGCGAACAATTCCTTCTCCGGAATTGAAATAGAGGGAAAAGGCATATACGGCTCCCAGAAGGAGGCACAGAAGAATGAACCACAGAGGGTATTCGGTAAGGAGTCCCAAACGATTATAGATTAGGTATGCATCCCGCCACAAACGCTGATCACCTGTCCGGTCACATAGGCACTGAGATCGGAAGCGAGAAATACAGAGACATCGGCAACATCAGAAGGTAATCCAGGGCGTTTCAGCGGAATTTTCTCAACCCACGCTTTACGGTAATCCTCCGGTATCCGGGCCGTCATCTCCGTCTCAATAAAGCCCGGGGCAATTGCATTTACGCGGATGCTTCTACTTCCCAGCTCCATGGCAATTGATTTGGTAAATCCAATAATCCCGGCTTTGGAAGCTGCATAATTTGATTGGCCTGCATTCCCCGATAAGCCCACGACAGAGCTCATATTGATGATACTACCCTGTCTTTGGCCCAGAAAATGTTTCTGAATGGCTTTCGTAAGGTTAAATACCGACTTCAGATTGACGTTGATCACGGCGTCCCAATCCGCTTCACTCATCCTGAGGAGCAGTGTATCACGGGTAATTCCCGCATTGTTAACCAGCACCTGGATGGTTTGAAAGTCTTCCAGAACACGGGTGATCAACCCCTCACTCCCACTCAGCGAGCTGGCGTCTGACGCATACCCCTTCCCTTTTACACCCAAAGCTGCCAACTCTTTTTCAAGCGCCTTTGAATCATCATTGTATGCCATGTCTGAGAATGCAACATTTGCACCATGTTCAGCAAATCTGATGGCGATTGCTTTACCGATTCCCCGGTTTGCCCCGGTTATCAAAGCCGTTTTTCCTTCAAGTAACTTCATATACGTGTTTTTTAGTTAAATCCATTTAACCAGGTGGAAATCCTGACGGTGCGGTAACAATGGATTCTTCGGAAAAAGCCTGAAAACATAGTCGTATACACCAGCCTGGTTAATTGCAATATCGCATGTGAACGAAACAATATTCTTCTCAGCCTTCTCAAGCTGCATCTCCCTGATGAATATCGGCTCTTTCACGACATCATTCACTTTTTTGCCAAAAAGAACCTCGATCCCTATGTCAGTTCCCGATAGTTCGTTCATGTCCAGGATGATCTCCGCTTTGAATGACTGTCCCAACTCAAGCGGTTTCTGCGTCGAATCGGGAGTCTTAAGCGAAAGCACTTCAATGCTATCCCACCCCCGCATAACTTTCCTTTTCCATGAAGCGATATGACGGGCCATCTCGTAATTCTTCCCGATAATCACTTTTGAACGCTTCAGCATCCGGTTATAATAACGTTCGAAATATTCATCAAGTTGCCGCTTCATGGTAAAATGAGGAGCAATCTCGGAGATCGTATTCTTGATATATGATACCCATTCAACAGGCACCTCTTTTGAATCCCGCTTATAATACAGTGGAATAATCTCCTCTTCCAGGATGGAATAAATTGTCTCTGCGTCCAGTTCATCCTGGAATTGGGCATTGTCGTAGGTCTCCTCTTCACGGAGAGCCCACCCTGCATTTTTGCGGTATCCTTCAGCCCACCAACCATCCAGAACACTGAAATTGATAACCCCGTTCATGACAGCCTTTTCGCCGGATGTTCCGGAAGCCTCAAGCGGACGGGTTGGTGTATTGAGCCAAACGTCTACGCCTCGGATAAGGTATTTCGCAAGTTCCATGTCATAGTTCTCGACAAAAAGTACCTTTCCCAGGAACTCTGGCAAATGCATCACTTCGAAGATACGCTTGATCAGGTCCTGTCCTGCTTTGTCATGAGGATGCGCCTTTCCGGCAAATATGAATTGCGCGGGCCGGGCTTCATTGTTTACAATCCGGGACAATCTGTCGAGGTTGCTGAAAAGCAGGTGAGCCCTTTTATAAGTAGCAAAACGACGGGCGAATCCAAAGGTCATGGCATTTTTTGGCAGCGACTCTTTGATTTTGAACATCACCTTCGGATTCTCGTTCCTGCTAGTCATGTCGTCATACACACGTTTCAGCAAATATTCTGAAAGCTGATTTTTTTGTTTAAGCTTGGTATTCCAAACCGTTTCATCATCAACTGAATGAATCTTTTTCCAGAATTCCGGATTAGACTGGTCCTTCAGAAAATCCTCTCCAAATACCTTCAGGTAAAGTTGCTGCCAGGATTTTGATGTCCAGGTCGGATAGTGTACACCGTTGGTTACATAGCCGATATGAAGTTCCTCCGGATAGTATCCGGTATATAACTTGGCAAACATTTCGCGTGATACACGGCCATGAATTTTGCTTACTCCATTGATCTCCTGAGAGAAATTAGCAGCCAACACGCTCATGGAGAATTTTTCCATGGGATCATTCTCTACCATCCTTCCCAGGTTCATAAACTGATCCCACTTGATGTTCAGGAGATCAGAGAAATGTGCAAGATATCTTCGGAGAAGATCCTCGGGAAACGTATCGTGTCCTGCCGGAACAGGAGTATGGGTTGTAAATAAAGTGGTCGAGCGAACAACCTCAATGGCCTGTGAAAATGCCAATCGCTCGTTCTGAATAAATTTCCTCATCCGCTCCAGACCAATAAATGCAGAGTGACCTTCATTGCTGTGAAAGAGGTTAGGTTTCATCCCCAGGGCATCTAGTACTCTGATCCCCCCGATCCCCAGCAGAATTTCCTGACGAAGCCGGTGCTCCTGGTCTCCGCCATATAACTGATGTGTGATCGAACGATCCGACTCCGAATTCTCCTCAATGTCGGTATCCAGGAGGAAGAGAGGAATCCGACCCACATCCACACGCCAGATTTTGGCATAGAGTGGGCGACCCGGAAGTACCAGGGAAATTTTTAACCAGTTCCCGTTTTCGTCACGTATTGGATTCAGTGGAAGATGCGTAAATTTCTGAGGAAAGGATGTAGCAATCTGGTCGCCAAGTAGTGAAAGACTTTGCCTGAAGTAGCCATACCGGTAAAGCAAGCCAACGCCAACCATATTGACATTTGAATCACTGGCCTCTTTCAGGTAGTCCCCGGCTAGCATTCCGAGTCCCCCTGAGAAGATCTTGATGGTATCATGCAAGCCATATTCCATACTGAAATAGGCAATTGTATCTTTGGGTTTCTCTTCTCCTTTTGCCATATAGGCATCGAACTTTGCCAGAACCTTCCGAAGACGGGCTACAAATTTCTCATTGCTACTAAGCGCCTGGAGCTCTTCGTAAGCAAGTGACTCAAGAAGAGCAACCGGGTTGAATTTCAGTTCATACCACCTGTCGTGGTTAATCAGCTCAAACAACTCACTTCCTTCATAATTCCACGACCACCAGAGATTCCTGGCCAGTCGTTCAAGGCCATCCAGGTTCTCCGGGATCCGTTGCTGTACCAGAACTTTTTTCCATTCAGGCTTAATATCATCAATTGCCGTGATTTTAGGAGCTTTTGCCTGGGGCTGCTTGCTTCGGAATTTATCGACCCTTAAAGTGGCTTTCTCAATTGCTGTGGAGAATGCCTGTAAATAGCTGGTAATCAGATTTTTCCACAGTGCCGACCGTGATATTTCGTAGGCTTTGATCCTGATCTTTATAATCTCCTTCTCCGTTTTATTTGAACAAAGGGCTACATTCCTCACCATCTCGTCAACCACCTGAGGAGCATTGTCGTCGGTTCGTTCAACCACGGAGATACAATCTTTGACGGAGGGAAAGATATCCTTCACCCATTGCCCGAAACCTGCCAGGGTTGTTGTAATGGTGGGAATATGAAAGGCCAGGCTTTCCAAAGGTGTATAGCCCCATGGCTCATAGTATGAAGGAAAAATGGATCCGTCAAACCCGATTAGCAAGTCGTAATAATCGAGATTAAAAATTCCGTCATTGCCATTGAGGTAAGCAGGAACAAAAATTATCTTAACCCTGTCTTGCTGGCGGTTCAACAGACTGCTCTGATGAATTGCCCGTAAAACCTGATCGTTCTCAGGTTCATGAAGTCCGTGTGTTAAATACTCCTGCTGAAGCGGATGGGTGTAGTCGGGGTTCCCGATTCTGGCGATCAGATCTCTGCGGGGACCCGACTGATAGGCAGGTACGGTAATAAATGCAACGATCGGTGCTCCAAGTTTCTCATGGGTGTTTAATTTTCCCATGGCATCGATAAACAAATCAATTCCCTTGTTATGAAACTCATATCTTCCACTGGTGATGATCAGTATACTCTCTTTGGACAGTTCCTGATTCAGCAACCCTTCAGCCACTTCAAACAATTTCGTTCTGGCTGTTTCCCTTTTCGCAGCGTAAGCCTCCTTCGTTGGAACGAACGAATCTTCGAAACCATTTGGGGTGATCACATCAACACTTCTCCCTAGAAACTGGATGCATTCATTGTCGGTGATACTGCTGACTGTCGTGAAACAATCCGACTCACGGGCTGCAAGTTTTTCGAGAGAATATTTCGCAACTACGCCAAAGCGGTGAGCGATCTCATCGCCATCATAAACAGATAGATCTTTGTAAAGAGGAAGTCCGTTTCCTGCAATACACCGGCCAATTACAGTTGCATGTGTTGTAAAAACGGTGCCTACTTGTGGAACCGCCTCCTTAAGGTAGAGAACTCCGGTACCGGTCATCCATTCGTGGAACTGCGCAACAATTTTATCCTGGTGTGAGAGGTTGTAGTTGTAAAAACTCTCAATAATCTTGGCGGCTGCATAGCCAAAAAGAGCTGGTTCGAGGTAATCCCATCCGCCCGGAAGTGAGTCGAGCTTATAGTTTTCCCAGAATTTTGCAAGGATGGCGTCTTTCTCAGTGAAAAAGTTCGTAAAGTCGACCAACACTGTAATCGGACGACCACTGATATTCCAGCGTCCAACCTTGATTCGAAGGCCTTCACTTTCAGCATGATTACGCCATGATTTGTAAAGGAACTTGTCCTCCTGAAACAAAGGGTTCTCATAAGTCTCCTTCCATACATCAGGGCCAATAAGTATATAATTGTCCTTCAGCTCATTAACAAGAGTCAATGCTTTGGTGGAGATAACGGTAGAGATCCCTCCTATTTTGTTGCACACCTCCCAGCTTGTCTCAAACAAGTAGTCAGGATTGACGACACGTTGATCTTTCATTGCCATAAATTACTTCACATTATTTTTTTGCTGTTTTGCCAGCTTTCTTTTGAGATTTCGGCTTCACGGAGATTACTGATTTAGGAACATCCTTTTTTACCGAGGCCTTCTTACTTTTGGGAGATGGGGTTATTTTCTCCGGAGAGGTTTTAGCTTTTTTCGTTGTGGCCTTCTTTTTAACTGAAGGTTTTGTTTGTTTCACCTCTTCTATTTTCACATCCGGAAGTGGGTGCTCATCGTCTTCAACTCGAATGGTAAAGTCGGAGAGCACGTTCATATAATTGATAAAAGCTTCATAGGGAGATGCATAGGGGTTGAAATACTTGTGAACCTCGCCGTCGGAGAACCATTTTGTACACATGTAGTAGAAATGGTCACTTGTTTGGAGGCGCTCCCAGTCGCGGAGAATATCCGGCTTGTTCCGCTGCAAAACTGCATTACCAATTTCGTACAACTTCCTGAATGCTTCATCCTGGAGCTCGTTTCCCAGCCAGGCTGTGAGGTCCTTTTCTTCATCGGCCCATGAAATAGGGTATAATACAGTGATTGGGGCAACAGGCTGGAGCAGTTTACTAACTTCACCCGGTGTTGAAAACCGGAAAGGAGAATAAGTAAGTACTGTGCGGGGAAGGTTATAAAAGAAGTCAAATATACCAGTCTCTTTCCACTGCTGCTCTCCAAGGGTTTCGTAATTCAGATAGAGGTTAATTACCTCTTCGTTCTCCGGGATCTTGTTCATCCAGCCTACAAACTTCTCCGCAGTGACAGGCCATTCAGACCATGCCCTGTTGGAGAAACGAAAAATAATGTCATCACTCAACCTGAAGTTGCGTAAAAGAAGCTTCAGTTTTGGATTCACCGCGCTGTAATATAGAAAGTTGGGACTTTTCCAACCAAGCACATGCTTGGCACCCTCTGTCAATAATGTTTTGAATCCTAAATCTGCTATTGTCAGGCCAATTTCATCATTGAAGATAAGCTCCGTATTCCTGAAGGTAGTCGGATTTTGGCCAAATAGATCATTGATGCGATCGCGATGTTTTACAACCTGGCGAATGAACTCTTCCTTATCACCTAATGAGGCCAGGGAGTGTGAATATGTTTCCCCGGTAAACTCAACACATCCGGTAGCCGCCAGTTCCTGAAATCCATGAATCACTTCTGGTGCATGATGCATAAGCTGTTCCAGGGCAGGTCCGGAGATACTGTATGTGACCTTGAAGGCGGTCCCAAACTCCCTGATCAGGTCAAACATCATTTTATTGGCCGGAAGGTAAGATCTCTCCGCTACCCTGCGAATAATGTGCCGGTTCTGGTAGTCATCATAATACTGGTGATCCTGACCAATATTGAAAAACCTGTAGGTACGTAACCGATAAGGCTGATGAACCTGAAAACAAAGATTGATGAATTTCATAATACAGTTTTATATACTTCAACAATGTTGAACGCCGCATTCTCCCATTTCAGGTTATCCACCTCCTCTTTCCCGTATCTGGCGAACATTTTTTGTAATCCCTGGTAATGCAGGATGCCATAAATGGCATCCGCCATAGCATCAATATCCCAGAAGTCAACTTTGATGGCATGTTGCAACACCTCCGAAACGCCCGATTGCTTTGAGATTACAACCGGAACATTGGAGCGCATGGCCTCCAGCGGTGAAATCCCAAAGGGTTCTGATACAGAGGGCATCACATACACATCACTCATGGCAAACATTGTATCCACTTCAGAACCTGCCAGAAATCCGGTAAAGTGGAATCGGGTGCCCATTTTAAGTTTTGCAATCCGGCGAACCATGCGGTTTAACAGATCACCTGAGCCGGCCATGACAAACCTGACATTCTTGTCCCGCTTCAAGACTTTATGCGCTGCCTCCACGAAATAATCAGGGCCTTTTTGGTAAGTGACACGACCCAGGAATGTGACTACCTTCTCCTTTACATGCTTCTGAACACCTGATAATTCGGGTCGGTCAGAGGGTTCAACTGCATTATGGACAGTAAAGACTTTGGAAGCATCAATACCATATCGTTCAATCACGATCTGCCGGGTTAAATTGCTTACAGTGATAATCCGGTCGGCCTCCTCCATCCCTTTTTTTTCAATCTCAAAAACAGAGGGGTTCACATTTTCACCAGACCTGTCAAATTCCGTTGCATGTACATGGATAACCAGAGGTTTCCCACTGATTTGTTTTGCTGCAATTCCGGCAGGGTATGTCAACCAATCATGCGCATGAATCAGGTCAAAGGTATGCTGACTGGCAATGGATGAGGCTATTAACGCATAACGCGACACCTCCTGCATGAGGTTTTTGCCATACTTTCCCGAGAATTTAAAGTTCCTCGAGAATACCGATTTGCTCTGATCTGCCTGGTGAGACTCATTCCTTTCAACCAGTGTTTCAAAATCCTCTTCTCCAACATATGGGATTAGGTTTGAACCGATCTCCATGTACTTGATCTTGTTCCAGAACTCCTGGTGTTCGCTCTCCATGAAGTCCATGGTCACATCACTGGCATTCAGTAATCTGAAGCCCTGAGTGGTTTCATCTCCATAGGCCTTGGGCACCACGAAGATGACCTCTGTTCCCAGTTTGACCAGCCCTTTGGTCAATCCGAAACAAGCGGTACCCAACCCTCCGGTGATGTGGGGTGGAAACTCCCATCCGAACATTAATACACGCATCTTCAATGACGAATTACGAATGAGGAATGACGAATTCTTTGATTACGCATTCTCTTCCATTAGTACTGCATTTAATTCTTAATTCTTAATTCTTAATTCTTAATTCTTAATCCTTCTCATATTCCTGTATCAGCTGATGCACCCGGAGAATCTCTGCAACAGAAGAAGCTTGTGAGGTAGCCCCCCGGGGAGTATGCGGCGGATCACCATCAAAAATCTCTGAAACTGTACCAACCCCATGCTCTGTCATCGTTTGACTTAACTCTTCATAGTACCCTTTGATAAAGGAGAGTCCGCTTTTACCATGAATCTTCAGATAGCCTTCTGCAAAATGACCGAAAAGCCAGGGCCATACTGTTCCCTGATGGTAAGCCAGATCCCGTTCAGTCTGATCGCCGAAACAGGTCCCTTTATAGGCCGCACTTACCGGGGTAAGTGTTCTTATACCTCTGACTGTCAGCAATTCCTGCTTTATCTTACTAAGCACTTTTTTCCGTATCTCTTCACTTACCGGGCTATAGGGAAGAGAGGTAGCAAACACCATATTCGGGCGCACCGACCAGTCGTTGTATTCGTCATCCACATAATCGGCAAGGTATCCCTTTCCTTCATTCCAGAAAGTATTAAGGAATGCCTGAGGAATCATATCTGCGATCTCTTTCCACTGACTGATAAATTTCTTGTCCGCGGCTTTTTCGGCAAGTTCAAGACTGAACATAATTGCATTATACCACAATGCGTTTACCTCGACAACAAGACCACCCCTTGGGGTCACAGGTTTTCCATAAACAACAGCATCCATCCAGGTAAGTGCCATCCCAGGAACTCCTGCATAGATCAGTCCATTTGGTTGCATATGGATGTTATAAGCAGTACCTCCCCTGAAGCCTTCAAGAATCTGCTTCATCCTGCGGCCGTATTCTTTCCATATATCATTAAACTTACCTGTTTTCATGACATATTGCTGCAGCGTCCAGAAAAACCAAAGAGGAGTATCAACACTGTGACATTCCAGCTTATCTGCCGATCCGTTATTCGGAAAAAGCGGGCCGTTAAGGTCCTGTACCATAGTGTCAATAACAGCTTTGCATGTTTTATACTCACCAGTAGTAAGGGTAAGTCCGGGTAAGGAGATAAATGTATCCCGCCCCAAAATTCCAACCCATGGAAACCCGGCAATGATGTTGGTTTTGGTGCCACGTTTGAAAATAAATTGCTGCGCCGCATTGATCAGGCAATTCTCAAAACTATCCCGCGGAATCCGCTGTTTGAGCTCGGAAATATATAGGCGTTTGATACTGGCTGGAGCAATGGCTGAAATTCCTGCAGAAAAGCAAACAGATTCATCCGGTTTGATATCAAACTCAAAAAAACCTGGAACAAGGAGATCTTCAAGACCTTCATAACCTCTGTCTATCTCTTCCTGGTATTCAATATTGTAGTACCAGTCGGGGGCATGTGTATACTCATTTTTTTTAGAGATCTGCATATAGAGATCTGTATATCCGTGATAAAGCTTCATCCGGATGCCACCATCCACCTTTTCATATTTTTTATCTGCGTATATATTCTCCTTGCTTAACGTATGTACATTACGGAATGCAAGGAAGGGCCTCAGCCTGATACGGGTAGGAAAATTTGACTCTAAAAGTGTATAACGTATAATAATTCGGTCCTCACGGGAAGTAAAAATCACCTCCTTTGAAAGGATAACGCCTCCAACCCTGTATAAAAGCCGTGGGACCTCCATGGCGGAGAAATCACGGACATATTTATGACCTTTTGGGTTATACGTACCTCCTTGATATTTATGAATCCCCAGGTTGAACTCAGCGTCCTGCTGAATGATGGTTTCGTCGAGAGATGAGAGCAATACATGCTCGTCGTGATCAATACCCGGCTGAGGCGTAACCAGCATGCCGTGGTACTTCCGTGTATTACAGTTGATAATGGTTGAACTGGCGTAAGAACCTCTACGGTTGGACCGGATCATCTCGCGGTGAAGTGAATACTCAAGGTTAACCAGCTGATTTTTATCAAATTTAATATAACTCATAATCTACGGTAGATGAAAGGGATTTGCAAATTTACAATAATAGCCGCATTTTACGTTCTAATAATTGTCAGTGAATATAACTACTTTTGTCGCATGATATTGATCCGGAAACATTTGCTGCTCACTCTTTTTGCTGGAATGATTGTTATCACATTCTCCTGCAAGAAGAATGATAAGATTGACACTGATCCTTCGCTGAAGTTGAATTTCTCTTCAGATACCGTTTTTTTTGACACTGTATTCTCAACCATCGGATCTGTAACCCAGAGACTTATTGTATACAACGACAATGATGGGATGGTTAATATTGCCCAGATCAGGCTGGCAGGAGGAGATGCATCCAATTACAGGATGAATATCGACGGAATCTCCTCATTTTCAATCAACAACGTCGAAATACCCGGGCATGACAGTATCTTTATTTTTATTCGTGTTACTGTGGATCCCAATAACCAGAATACACCGTTTGTTGTATCTGATTCCATTCTCTTCTCTGTCAACGGGAATTACCAGGATGTTAACCTGGTTTCATGGGGACAAAACGCAAGATTCTTCAAACAGGAGAACCTGCAGGGCAATCTTGTTTGGGACAGCCTGCTTCCCTATGTAATCTATGGTTCGGTTCGCATCGATACTTCATCTTCCCTTCTTATCATGCCAGGGTGTAAATTATATTTCCACAAAGGGGCTTATCTGGCAGTTTCTTATGATGCTTCTCTAAAAGTATATGGAAATCTGGAGCATCCCGTTTCGTTTCAGGGTGACCGTTTGGATGCGTTTTACAAAGATCTTCCCGGACAATGGACTGGGATACTCCTGGAAAATGGGTCGAAGGAGCATGTTATCAACTATGGGATCATTAAAAATGGCGTGTTCGGAATCCTACTTGATGAAAACAAAAACCAACCAGGTCCAATGCTGATCCTCGACAATACAATCATAAAAAATACTACTGCCGATGCCATCTTTGCCTTTGCCACTTCGATCACGTCCACCAATTGTGTGCTGGCTAACTGCGGTGGATCAGCATTGTGGATAGAGAATGGCGGTAGTTACGATTTCCGGCAACTTACAGTTGGAAATTACTGGGGAAGCTCTGTCAGGACCGCGCCTTCGCTTTATATAAGAAACCATTCCTTTGACACAACAGGTGGGCAGTCACCCGGCCCGTTAACCAATACATTTTTTGGGAACACAATCATCTATGGATCTGATGCCGATGAGATCCAGTTTGATGCAATGGAGGGAGTGCCTTTTGAGATTGTCTTTGACCACTGTCTGTTACGGACACAATTGCCAATTACGGATCCGGAACGGTACATCAACTGTTTTGCCAATGAAGATCCCCGATTTGTTGACCCGCAGTCATTTGATTTCAGGATCGACTCCCTATCCCCTGCTATCGGTAAAGGCGTTCAGATGGGGGTACCATTTGATATTGAGGGGGTTGACAGAGGAGCTACGCCAGATCTGGGAGCGTACCAATGGGTTCCTTCCAGGTAAGAATTTGTCAGGCTTTTTTAAGTGCTTTAAGCAAGGTTGACCCGATGTCAGCCGGTGACTCTGCTACAAATACACCACACTCGTTCAGAATCTCCTTTTTGGCCTGAGCCGTATCAGCTTTCCCTCCAACGATTGCACCTGCATGGCCCATTGTTCTGCCTTTGGGGGCTGTAGCGCCGGCGATGAAGCTGACCACTGGTTTCGTTCCGTGTTCCTTGATCCAGTAAGCGGCATCGGTCTCCATATTGCCCCCAATCTCTCCAATCATGACGATGGCTTCTGTCTCCGAGTCATCCATAAAGAGTTTTACGGCATCGAGGATTGTGGTTCCTGGGATCGGGTCGCCTCCGATACCGATAACGGTTGATTGACCCAGTCCGGCCTTTGTTACCTGATCAACGGCTTCGTAGGCAAGGGTTCCGCTGCGGGAAACAACTCCGATTGTTCCGGGTTTGTGGATAAAACCTGGCATGATACCGATCTTTGTATCTGGTGGCGTGATGATACCCGGACAGTTGGGTCCGATCAAATGGATTCCCTTTTTGATGATATAGTCCTTCACCGGAATCATATCGTTCACCGGGATCCCTTCCGTGATGCAAACAATCACTTTGATGCCTGCTTCGGCGGCTTCTGCGATGGCATCAGCAGCAAAAGGAGGCGGAACAAAAATGACAGAAACATCGGCGGCTGTGGCTTTAACTGCTTCTGCAACGGTATTGAATACAGGCTTGTCGAGGTGCATGTGCCCACCTTTTCCGGGTGTTACTCCTCCCACGATATTGGTTCCATATTCAACCATCTGTGCAGCATGGAATGAACCTTCACTGCCGGTAAAGCCCTGAACGATAACACGGGAATCTTTGTTGACTAAAACGCTCATTTCGAAGTTAGAAGTTAGAGGTTAGAAGTTAGAATACAAGTTTGAAGGTAGAAGTACGAAGTGTTTTTGCATGCATTCTTCTATATACATGAATAGATAGACTCGTCTTCCGGCCCCAAAGATATAGATTATGGGAGAAATATCGACACTATTCCATAAAATTGATCATACAGTTTCAAGTTTGAGTCCTCTCCTAAAAAAGTAACTTTTTCTTTTCAGCAACTTTTTTACCCCTGCCCTAAAGGGAGAAGTTGCTGTAAATCAGGCTCCCTTTAGGGTTGGGGTAAAACTGATTTTCAGCGTGGTTAGTTTTTGAAGTGGACTCGTATTTCGTGTTTCATATATTTGTTTCGTATTTCATATTCTGTATTTTGTAATTTTGTCCTGTGGCACTTTACGATATCACCGATACGATCTGCGCGCTCTCATCTGCCCCGGGAACCGGAGCGATAGCAGTGATCCGGTTATCAGGGAGGGATGTTTATTCAATTTGCAGTAAAAGTTTTCGTGCATCTAATCCTGGTTTCTCCTTTACCACCGCGCTCCCCTACACCATTCACCATGGTTTTCTAGTCGAAGGCCAGCAGGTTATCGACGAGGTACTGATCAGCCTGTTCAAAGCTCCACACTCGTATACCGGAGAAGATGTTGTTGAGATCTCCTGTCATGGTTCTGAATTCATTCAGCAACAGATCCTTGATGCATTGGTTCATGCAGGATGCAGATTAGCCAAACCAGGTGAATTTACGTTACGTGCCTTTCTTAATGGCAAGTTTGACCTTTCCCAGGCTGAAGCTGTTGCCGACCTGATCGCATCCTCCTCCCAGTCGGCCCATGATCTTGCCCTCGCGCAGATGCGGGGTGGGTTCTCAAAGAAGATCAAAGAGTTGCGTCAGAAACTGGTAGATTTCACCTCCCTGATAGAACTGGAACTGGACTTCAGCGAAGAGGATGTTGAGTTCGCCTCGCGGTCAGATCTGGCAATCCTTCTCGACGAACTGGACCAGGAGCTTTCAAGGCTGATTCAATCCTTTTCCCTTGGGAACGTGATCAAGAAGGGAATTCCGGTTGCCATCATCGGCAAGCCCAATGTTGGCAAGTCAACCCTGTTGAACACCCTGTTGAATGAAGAGAAAGCGATTGTATCTGAGATCCCCGGAACTACCCGTGATGCGATTGAAGATACGATCGTGATCGAAGGATACAGTTTTCGGTTCATTGATACAGCCGGCCTAAGAGACTCCGAGGACCGGATCGAAACGATGGGGATTGACCGCACATGGAGCAAGATTGAAGAGGCCTCCATTGTCCTCTACCTGTTTGATGCCACTGTAGATGCATACACAGATGTAGCCGACGCTATTGCAGAAATCGGTGAAGTTATGGAGGATCCGAAAAAGCGTTTGATTCTCATTGGCAACAAGACGGATCTGCTCTCAGAACTCCCTCATGGATTCAAGAAATTTGTGGAACACGAAACGATCTTCGTCTCGGCCAAGCGAAAAGAGAATATCCACATGATTGCCGACAGTCTTCTGAAGAGCGTGAAGGATCATGAAATCTCAGACGGTGCGGTTGTTTCCAACTCGCGGCATCTGGAAGCGCTACAGAAGTCACTCGAGGCGATTCAACATGTCAGGCAGGGATTTCAAAACAAGCTTCCCGCCGATCTGGCTGCCATCGATATCCGGCAAGCTCTGTACCATTTGGGAGAAATAACAGGGGAGATCACCACCGACGAGATTCTCGGGAATATTTTCGGAAGGTTCTGCATCGGGAAGTAACTGGCACATAGTAACCAAATACCCGAGCATATTGTTGATTGGCAATCCTGATTTTTTTGGATTCTATTTGGCGGGTTGAATGTTTTTAGCTGCTTTTTCTTTTTTCTTGAAAAAACCACGCAATAAAAAAATATGCTGTGCGGCTTCAAGGTCTTCATCTAATTTTTTCGAACTGCTTTCTAAGTTTTTAATTGTTTCTTTCAGGTGAGTACCTGTAGCTTCGTCGTTCAGCAAAACGCCAATCGGAGCATTTGGATTGCTGGTTGCATTTTTGAGGTTCACTATAAACAGCGTTGCGGTGTCAATGACTTTTTGCAG
>Ga0351835_1035_pt1 | contig 30281 bp, 25 predicted proteins | sample BONcelHFGM3001D3_FD_206756 | JGI IMG/M metagenome (GOLD analysis project Ga0351835, IMG submission 206756) | Enriched cells from coal bed in the Powder River Basin, Montana, United States - BONCAT cells FGM rep1 HSBNCT.FGM.300.1.D3 ... | reverse complement strand
AGCATCCTGGGCGATAAGACCCGCATGGAGAGCCTGGCAGTCGACCCAAACGCCTTCATCCGCCCCTCCCCTTCGGCCGGATCCCTCGGAGGGGTGGCACGCAAAACCCGTGAAACGATCTACCTCTGCGAAGCGGCGGGGTTCGACGTGATTTTCGTCGAAACAGTAGGTGTGGGTCAATCGGAAACAGTGGTGAAGTCGATGGTCGATTTCTTCCTGCTCCTGATGCTGGCAGGCGCGGGCGACGAACTGCAGGGGATCAAACGAGGCATCATCGAAATGGCCGATGCCGTGATCATCAACAAGGCCGATGGCGACAACATCGCCCGTGCAAAAATTGCCTTCAATGAATATACCAATGCCCTGCACCTCTTTCCGCCAGCTCCTACGGGCTGGATACCGGCTGTAGGGACCTGCTCGGCACGCACCGGCGAAGGGATTCCACACGTGTGGGAGATTATCAGACAATTCTGCACAACCATGCAGCAAAAAGGACACTTCCGGCAAAACCGCACCGACCAGAACCAACTGGTATTCCAACAAGCAATTGAAGAGAAACTGAAAGAGCAGTTTTACAACAATAAAGCCATCAGGAAACAAATTCTGGAACTGGAGAAAAAGATCAGAGAAGGGACACTAAATCCGTATCAGGCAGCAAACTCGATTCTGGATACTGGATACTAGATGCTGGATACTGGATACTGGATACTAGATGCTGGATACTGGATCGCTAATCCCTAATCCCTAATCGCTAATCCCTAATCCCTAATCGCTAATCGCTAATCCCTTTTCTTCAAAAACGGCGATATCGTCCAAAACAACTCTTTCGGATTGAACGGTTTGGTGATGAAACCACTCATGCCAAACTGGAAGATCTTTTCGCGGTCTTCCAGGAAGACCGATGCGGTGAGAGCGATGATGGGTAGATTTTTGTAGTAGTCGTCATCCATCGCCCTGATCTTTAGCGTAGCCTCATAGCCGCTCATCTCGGGCATGTGCAAATCCATCAGCACCACGTCGAAATGATTTTTCGACACCATCTCTACGGCAACCCTGCCATTCTCGGCAATCTCGTATATTGTCTCCCACTTGGCCAGGTATTTCGAAACGATCTTCTGGTTAACAAGGTTATCCTCCACAACCAGCACCCGCAATCCTTTCAGGCTGTGAAACGAGGATTTCAGAAGGGCATCATCCTCCACATGTGTCTTTTCACTCACCACAAAGGGGAGGGTAAACGAGAAAGTACTTCCCTTGCCAACCTTGCTCTTCACAGATAACTCGCCTCCCTGCATCTCCACCAGCTTTTGGGTGATGGCTAAACCAAGTCCGGTACCTCCGTATTTCCTGGTGGTTGATGAGCTCGCCTGGGTAAAGCTCTCGAAAATAATCTCCATTTTATCTTCCGCGATGCCAATCCCGGTGTCGATGATAGAGAATCCGATATCGATCTGGCCATTCTTGGTTTTGATCGGTTTGGCCACAATCGTAATGCTTCCCTTTTCGGTAAACTTCACGGCATTTCCCACAAGGTTGATCAGGATCTGCGTGAGGCGGGTCGAATCACCCAGCACCACGGCAGGAATACTTTCATCAATCCGGATCTCCATCAGCAGGTTCCTCCGGTTCACCTCGTAGTCGAAACTCTGCATGACACCGTTCACCAGCTTCCGCATCTCAAACTCCACCTTCTCAAACTCGATCCTGCCGGCATCAATCTTGGAATAATCGAGGATGTCGTTGACGATCTGGAGGAGGTTGTCAGCCGAGAATTTCAGGATCTCGATGCTATCCAGCTGATCCTCCCGGGGCTCCTCTTCGCGGAGGAGGTTTACCGTATTGATGATGGCATTTAGCGGTGTTCTGATCTCGTGGCTCATAGTGGAGAGGAACTTCTGCTTGGCCCGTGTGGCATCTTCGGCCAGATCCTTGGCCTTTTTCAGATCCTTTTCGATACGCTCACGCCAAATGATCTCCTCCTCCAGGTTTTTCCGCTGCCTGAAGATCTTCATGAACACCGTTACCTTCCCGATCAGGATGTCGGGGATGATGGGTTTGGTGATAAAATCGACAGCACCGGTCTTGATCCCTTTTACACGGTAGTAATCCTCGTTGTAGAAGGCAGTGATATAGATGATCGGGATCAGTTCGTTCATCGGATCTTTACGGATCTTCTCCACTGTCTCAAAACCATCCATTCCAGGCATCCTCACATCCATCAGCATGAGGGCGAATTCGGTTTTATTGGCTTTCTCAATCGCCTCCTGGCCCGAAGTGGCGCGAACCAACTCAATATCCAGGTCGGCAAGCATCTCTTCCAGTACGATGATGTTCTTCACCCTGTCATCGACAATCAGGACTTTTGGTTTCACATTCATATCAGTGAGTTCAAAAAGGTTGCAATCTCGTTCAGCTTAAATACATGATGTGGTTTCGCCATTTCCAGGGCAGCCCGCGGCATGGTATCTGATTCTGCTTCATCCGGATCCTGCACGATAGTGGTGCCTCCCAGCGCTTTGATCTTTTTAAGTCCTGCACTTCCATCGTTGTTGGCCCCTGTGAGGATGATCCCAATCAAACCATCCCCGTATGTTTCTGCCGCCGTTTCAAACAACACATCAATCGACGGTCTGGCATAGTTTACCCGCTCTCCAACTGTTAGGGTAAACGAACCGTTGTGTTCTATCAGCAGGTGGTAGTTCGGAGGCGCGATATAGGCAACGCCTGCCTTTGGAATCTCTTTCTCATCAGCCTCTTTCACCCTGATCTTCTCCAGGCTGTTGAGAAACGTAGCCAGGTAATTATCGGCATCCGGACTCATATGCTGCACAACGATCACAGGAAACGGGAAGTGCTTGTCAAGCGACAGGAAGATCGTCTTCAGGGCGTTTAATCCTCCCGCCGACGATCCGATTACAACTGCCTGATAAACCCTTTTCGTTCCCACCAACGTATAAAATTACGAAGAATATTTCTTTATATAAATTCTTTCATGATCAACAACCGGTTCAAATGCCGTAAAATGGGGTGAAAACTGTAGGTTTTCTTTGGACCCTAAGCAAAGAAACCCGCCACCGGCGAGGGATTCAAGAAAGAGGCTGATCACCTTGTCCTGCAACTGCCTGTTAAAATAGATCAGCACATTGCGGCAAACCACCATATTCATCTCTGCAAACACGCTATCAGTCACGAGGTTATGGTTGGCAAACACGATATTATTCCGTATTGATTCGTTGAGTTTTGCCGTTTCATCGTTGGCTGTATAGTAATCGGAGAAGGAGCGTTTTCCTCCGGCTTTCTGGTAACTCACGGTAAACTCCTTGATACGGCTGATGGGATATTGCGCCTGCTTCGCATACCGGATGATCGACGGGTTGAAATCAGTTGCATAGATCTGGGTTTTATGCAACAGGCCCTCCTCCTTGAGCATGATCGCCATGGAATATACCTCTTCGCCGCTGGCGCAACCGGCATGCCAGATCTTCACGTGAGGGTAGGTCCTGAGCACGGGCAGCACACTCTGCCGTAACGCTTTGTAGAAACTGGGGTCCCTGAACATCTCGGTTACCGTGATGGAGAGATCCATCAGGATCTGATCTGTAAACTCACTGTCGTAAATTGCCTTGTTGGCCATCTCGGTAATGCTGTTCATCCCCGAGATCTTGAAACGGTTCAGGATCCGGCGCTTGATGTGGGCCTGCGAGTAATTCCGGAAATCAAATCCCGATTTCAGGTAGAGCGCTTCGATCAGCAGTTTGATCTCAATCTCCTGGTTCTCCAGTATCTCTTGCTCTTTCTTTTTCAAAATTCGCTACTTAGCCTGATTCATTTGTTTTCTTCGGGATCATATTCTGAACGATGGAGGCCAGCATGCTAGCAGCAAGAATAGATACGATAATGATTAGGGAATTGGATGTAGTGAGGTGAAGCCACCCTAAAAAGTGAAGGATCATCTTTAACCCGACGAAGGTGAGCAGAAGAGCCAGTCCAAGTTTCAGGTACTGGAACCGGTTCATCACATTCATTACCAGGAAAAAAAGTGATCGTAAGCCCAGGATGGCAAAGATGTTGGAAAAGAATACGATATAAGGATCCTGTGTCACGCTGAAGACCGCCGGCACCGAATCGACGGCAAAGAGCACGTCGGCAAACTCGATGATCAGCAGGACAAGAAACAGCGGCGTAATAAACAACTTCCCATTTTTACGGACCCAGAACTTTTCGCCATGATCTTCCCGGGTCACGGAAAACCAGCGGGAAGCGAACCTTACAACGGGATGACGATCCGTATCGATCACATCCTCGTTCTTTTTCGTAAAGAATTCGTATCCCATCTTTATTCCAAGGATGACGAGCAATACACCAAAAACCGTCAGAAACCAGCTGAATTGCTGAATCAGGGCGCTGGCCGCAAAGATGAAAATGAAGCGCATCACCACCGCTCCCAGGATCCCCCAGAAGAGGACCTTCTTGTAGTACTTCTGCTTCACGCTGAACGAGAGGAAGATCATGATGATCACAAAGACGTTGTCGACCGAGAGTGAGTATTCGATGAGATAACCGGTGAGGTATTCAAGTGCCAGATTTTTATTATAGATCTGAATCGCCTGGTCCACTTGATTCTCCAGCCCGGCAATGGATATGGGATGATTGAAGCGGACGATCCGTTCCTGAATGGCCTCCCAGGTATCCGATCCGTGGATCAGGTTGCCATGAGACTTTATAAGGAAATAAAAAACAACCGAGATGCCCACCCAAACGCATGTCCAGGTGAGTGCCTCCCCAAAACCAGGCTTGTGCTGTTTCCGGCTGAACACGCCCAGGTCGAGTGCCAGCATCAGGAAGATGAAAAGCAAAAAGAGGGAGAAAAAGATGACTTCATGAAGAGATGGTACCATGCTTCAAAAATAATATAAAATTCTTACTTTTGTATCCCCCTCAAATGATAAGAAACTACCTGTTATGAACGATGCTGTTGTCCTGAATCCAAATCCGCTGATTCGTTACCTCGACAAACCTTCCGACGGGTTCACCCGGGCCGATCTGATCCGTTTTATCGAAGCCCACGGAATCCAGATGGTCAACTTCCGGTATGCCGGAGCCGATGGCCGGCTCAAAACGCTCAATTTCATCATCAAGAGCCGCGAGCACCTCGAGAATATCCTCAGTGCCGGCGAACGTGTTGACGGGTCGAGCCTCTTTCCCCATTATGTGGAAGCCGGATCATCAGATCTCTATGTGATCCCGCGTTACCGCACGGCGTTCGTCAACCCTTTCTCAAAGATTCCCGCGCTCGACATTCTCTGTTCCTATTACGACAAGGACGGCAATCCGTTTGAGAGTTCGCCCGAATACATCATGCGTAAGGCACACCAGTCGCTGAAAGCCATAACCGGTTTCGATTTTGAGGTGATGGGCGAGCTGGAGTATTATGTGATCAGTGAAAAAGACCCTTTGTATGAAGCTGCCGACCAGCGGGGCTACCACGAATCATCTCCCTTTTGCAAATGGGAAGGACTCCGTACCGAAGCCATGCAGGCAATTGCAAACTGCGGGGGCTTCATCAAATACGGCCACTCCGAAGTTGGCACCTTTACCGAATCGGGATTGCTTTATGAACAGAATGAGATTGAGTTCACCCCGGTGAGGCTGGAAGATGCCGCCGAGCAGCTGCTCATCACCAAGTGGATCCTCCGGTCGTTGGCCTACAAGTATGGGGTTACTGTTACGTTTGCTCCCAAGATCACAACCGGAAAGGCAGGCAGCGGGATGCACATCCACACCAGGTTGCTGAAGAACGGCAAGAGCGTGATGCTGGACAAGGGGAAACTCTCAGCCCCGGCACAAAAAGCGATTGCGGGATACCTCACCCTGGCCCGCTCACTTACCGCTTTCGGGAACACCATTCCTACCTCCTATTTCCGGCTGGTTCCTCACCAGGAGGCGCCAACCAACATTTGCTGGGGCGACAGGAACCGCTCAGTGCTGGTTCGCGTTCCGTTGGGCTGGACCGGATCGCAGGGGAATATGCTGGCCGATGCCAACCCGTTGGAAGCCACCAGTGAGTATAGCTTCAGCGACAAGCAGACCGTGGAATTCCGCTGCCCCGACGGGTCGGCCGATGTTTATCTCCTCTGCGCCGGGCTAGCCGTTGCTGCGCGTCATGGGCTGGAGATGAAAAACGCCCTGGAGTTTGCACAAAAGACCTATGTGGATGTCAACATCTTCGACGACAAGTTTAAAAACAGAGCCGAAGAGCTGGAGCACCTCCCCACCTCCTGCTGGGAATCGGCCGAAGCGCTGCAGGCACAGCGGGCCATCTACCAGGCAAAAGGAGTTTTCCCGAAAAAGATCCTCGACGGCATCATTGGCAAGCTGAAAAGCTTCGACGACCAGCATCTGCGTCGCGACATCCGCGAGAATGAAAAAGAGGTAATCAAGCTGGTGAACATGTTTTTGCACTGCGGGTAAAAAAAGAGGCCGCCCAACCCGGACAGCCCCCATTCCAATCAACCACCAACGATCCGCTTAGGAAATCTTGATCTCCTTTTTGTTTTCCAGGGTAGCCTCGTCGCGTTTCGGAAGATCTACCTTCAGGATGCCTTGATTATATTCCGCTTTAATCTTATCGGAATCGACCGATTTGGGCAGCGTGAATGAACGGCTGAACGAACCGAAGTAAAACTCCTTGCGTGTATAGACTTTTCCCTCTTCCCGCTTCTCATCTTCAATCTCTGATGAGATCGTTAGAACCGAGTTCTCGAGGTGGATGTTGAAATCCTCTTTTTTCAGGCCGGGAGCAGCAATCTCCAACTCAAAACCGTTCGCTTTCTCAATGATATTTGCTGAGGGATCGAAGGCTCGTTTGCCAAAGAAATCAGCATAATCGGCGTCGAAAAAGTTTGACACGATATCGGCCAGCGGATTCTTCTGTTGCCATCTGATAATTGCCATAATTTGGTCCTCCTTATTTTTTGTGAATAGCTTGTTTTGACCTGAAGTTAATCAACTTTTATACCGGGGATCAAGATACGTAAAATTTGCAGTAGTTTGTGTCAAAATGGCAGTTATACCCCTAAATCCCCTAAAGGGGACTTACTCTGCTTCGCAGATATTTCCTCCCCTCTAAGGGGAGGATTAAGGAGGAGTCATCCCGAAGGGAGCAAGCCCCCTTTAGGGGGTTTGGGGGTAAATGGGGATTGAGGGGCATTTTCCTTACATTTGCCCCAAATTTCCTTCCATGCCGCGTATCGTAAAAGCGCACCTCTCCATGCTGGGGGTCTCGGTCATTTTCGGGCTCCACTACAGTATCGCCAAAAGCATGATGCCAGAGTACCTTACTCCCATGCAGATGGTCTTCATCCGGCTTCTTGGAGCAGTGATACTCTTTTGGGCATTTCAGCGGTTCTTCGTGCGCGAGACAGTGGAGCGCCGCGACCTGTTGATGCTGGCGCTTTGCGGCCTGATCGGGTTTACGCTCAACATCGCCTTGTTTTACGCAGGCCTCAATCTTACAACCCCTGTTGATGCCTCCATCATCCATGTCACCAACCCCATCATGGTACTCATCCTGGCCAGTATCATTATCCGCGAAAAGGTGACCTTTCGCAAAACCGGCGGCATCCTTCTCGGAATGAGCGGAGCCCTGATCCTGATCCTCTGGGGACGGCACATGCAGTTCGGCGGACAAACAGCCTTGGGAAATATCCTGGTGTTGCTCAATATGGTATGCTACTCCTTTTACCTTGTGCTTCTCAAACCACTGCTTGTGAAGTACCATACCGTAACCATTCTGAAATGGGTCTCCCTTTTCGGTTTTCTTTTCGTGATCCCGGTCTCGGCCAATTCCATGCTCTCGATCACATTTGCCCACTTCGACTGGTACGCCTGGAGCGCGCTCTTTTATATCATCGTCCTCACCACCTTCGTAGTCTACCTGATGATCAACTACTCCCTCACTATCCTCAGCCCAACGGCCGTAAGCTATTACACGTACCTCCAGCCCTTCCTTGCCGCCGTCTCTTCGATTTCTATCGGTATGGAGCGGATAACGTTTCCAAAAGTTGTGGCAGCTTTGCTGATCTTTGCAGGAGTTTACCTGGTGACGGGGAAGACGAAGGAGGTTAGAAGCGATTAGGGATTAGGGATTAGCGATTAGGAAATCATCCAGTATCCAGTATCCAGCATTATTGTCATTGCGAGGAACGGAGCGACGCGGCAAAGCGATTAGGAAATCATCCAGTATCCAGTATCCAGCATTATTGTCATTGCGAGGAACGTAGTGACGCGGCAAAGCGATTAGGAAATCATCTAGTATCCAGTATCCAGCATTATTGTCATTGCGAGGAACGTAGTGACGCGGCAAAGCGATTAGCGAATAGGGATTAGGAAATCATCTAGTATCCAGTATCCAGCATTATTGTCATTGCGAGGAACGTAGTGACGCGGCAATAGTATCTAGAACAGATGCCTGAATGGCAGCAGGATATATTCGAAGATCTTTTCGATCTTGGGCCGGTTCATCCAGCGGTGGTAATCAAACGCTTCAGAATGGCGCAGGGTCTCTTTTACATGAGCATCGAGTTGCTTCAGGATCTCAGGCTCATGTCCTATCAGGGCAATTTCATACTGGTAACGGAAACTCCTGTAATCGAAGTTGGCCGAGGAGATGGAGAAGATCTTCTGGTCTATGATTATCAGCTTGGCGTGCAGGTTATGTGGTGTGTAAAAGAGGAGTTCGACATTACTCTTGTGCATCGTTCCGAAGTATTTGTTCCGAAGGATGTCGACCATCCGCACATCGGAATGCCTGGGCATGATCACCCGCACATTCACTCCCCGCTTTCCGGCATCCATCAAGGCTTTTCTCAACAAAAAGCCGGGGAGGAAATAGGGAGTCTCAATCAGCACACTGCTCTTTGAACTGCGGATGAGCTGGGTATATTTTTTCTTGAGTCGCTGTAAAGGAATGGAGGGGACGTCGCGCACGATTTCATAATCCCCGAACTTCATCGTTTGGCTGTAACTACGTTTATCCTTGATATAATAAGGATTGAAGGCCTCAAAATTCTGCTCGAATATTTTCCTGAATACCGGTGTGATCTCTCCATCGAACCGAAGCACCAACTCCCTCCAGTTGAGATTATATCCGGTGATGTTGGCCGATCCAATATAGGAGATCACATCGTCGATGACCAGAATTTTGCGGTGATCGCGCCGGTGCCCGCGGGTGAAAATATCGGAACTGATCTTGATCTTCTCGAAAAACTTCACCTCCCCGCCAAGTTCGATCAGCTCAGTAAAAAAAGTTTCGGATACCGGACCACGCCCCCACGAGTCGATCAGCACCTTTACCGAGATCCCCTCCCGGGCTTTCCGGGTAAGGGCATCCTTGAACTTGACCCCCATATGATCGTTCGCAAACTTGTAGGTCTCCAGGTAGATGTATGATGACGCTTCCTCTATATCATTAAGCATCATCGAGTAGAGTTTCAGCGTATCATCAATGACAAGGTATTTCATCACAGCGAAGAGATAATGTTTTCACACCTACAGCCAGCCAAAAGTATAAAAAAGAGTTGAATTTTTGTAGCTTTGTCTGAAATTGAACTGCATGATCAAATCGATGACCGGATATGGTAAGGCGGTGGCCGAGCTTTCCGGGAAACAAATCACTATAGAGATCAAGTCGCTGAACAGCAAAGGGATCGACCTGAATGTGAAGATTCCCTCATGGTTTCGCGAGAAGGAACTGGATATCAGGAACATTCTGTCTTCGCTCCAGCGGGGTAAAATCGATCTTTTCATCTCGGTCGAATCCACCGGCGATTCCCCGAACTTTACATTGAATAAAGCGCTTGCTCATCAGTATTTCGAGGCCCTGAAGGAGCTCCAGCGGGAGTTCAGGGAAGAGAATCCGGAGGGATTGCTGCCCATGGTGATGCGGATGCCGGATGTCCTGCAATCGGATCGCGAAGAGATTGATCCCAATCAGTGGGAACTGATCCGCAAAGAGCTGGAAGAAGCCATGGCAGCGGTAGAGCAGTTTCGTGAGGCGGAGGGAAAAGTGCTTCACAACGATATGTTACACCGGATTGAGACCATCCTGGCACTGCTTGATTCAGTGGAGCCCCTCGACGGTGAGCGTAAGGAGATTGTCCGCTGCAACCTCCAGAAATCGCTGGATCAGTTTCTGGCAACCAACGGCGCCGCCCGGGCCGATTCGAACCGGTTTGAACAGGAGCTGATCTATTACCTCGAAAAGATGGATTTCACGGAAGAGAAGGTGAGGTTGCGAAAACATTGCGACTATTTCGTCGATACACTGAATGGAAGCGAGTCGCAGGGCAAGAAACTGGGATTTATCTGCCAGGAGATCGGGCGCGAGATCAACACACTGGGTTCCAAGGCTTCCCACGCCGGCATCCAGCAGATCGTGGTGCAGATGAAAGACGAACTGGAGAAGATCAAAGAGCAGTTGTTAAATATTTTATGAAAGCAATCATCATCTCCGCCCCGTCGGGCGCTGGAAAATCGACAATCGTCAATCGCCTGATGGCACGGTTCCCCAAGCTCGGCTTCTCCATCTCGGCCTGCAGCCGTCCCCCAAGAGGCAAGGAGGTTGACGGTGTGGATTACCATTTTCTTTCGGTTGAGGAATTCAGGAACAGGATCCAGCGGAATGAATTTGTGGAGTGGCAGGAGGTCTATCCGGGAAGCTACTACGGAACCCTGAAGTCGGAGATGGAGCGACTGCAAAAAGAGGGGAAGGTTCCCCTGTTTGACGTCGACGTGGTGGGCGCGGTAAGTCTTAAAATTTGGTTTGGCCCGTCGGCGCTGGCCATCTTCATTCAGCCTCCATCGGTTGCGGTACTTGAAGAGCGGCTTCGGAAGCGTGGAACCGACAACGAGGAGAGCCTCAGCAAGCGCCTGGCAAAAGCGGAAAAAGAGATGACCTACGCCCGCCAGTTAGATACCATCGTGATCAATGACGATCTGGCACGGGCGACGAAGGAGGTAGAGGGGCTGGTGGAGGGCTGGATGCTGGATGCTGGATACTGGATGCTGGATGCTGGATGCTAGATGCTGGTGTAATTTTCATTTTTTTCTTATTTGATGTATAACCTTTTAGTGGTTTTTCTGATTAACGGAGAAAAACCATGAGCTATAGAAATCTTGAAATATGGAAACTGGCTAATGAACTAGTCGTTGAGATTCACGAGATGACACTGAAAGATTTGCCAAAACATGAGATGTATGAAACTGGCAGTCAAATCAGAAAGTCTTCAAAATCAACAAAATCAAATATAGTTGAAGGGTATGGTCGTCGAAGGTACAAGCAGGACTTCATCCATTTCCTGACAATTTCCATTGGGTCAAACGACGAAACAATGGATCACTTGGAAACCTTATTCAGCACGAAATCCCTGAAAGACGAGAAGTTGTATGTTCGTATATCAACTAAAATTACTGAACTCGGAAAACGGTTAAATATGTTCATCCAATCCGTTGAGCAGAACCATATTTCTGGCAAGAAATTCTAATTCAACATCTAGTATCCAGCATCCAGTATCCAGCATCCAGCATCCAGCATCTATCTGTAGAATCCCATATCATCAATATATCTCCAAACCTTTGCCGGCAAAAAATACTGCATGTCTTTGCCTTCACGAATGCTGTTACGGATAAAGCTGGCGGAGATCTCTATCATGGGGGCGGGGATGAAGCGGATGGAGGGATGGGAGGTTGCTTCGTTGCCTAAGCGGGTTGCTTCGTCGTCACACCTGTGGTGTGACTCCCCGCATCGGGGGTAGATGTAAAACCTGTATTGGGAAAGAAGCTGCTCGTAGTTTTTCCACTTGTGGAAGCTGGAGAGGATGTCGGAGCCGGCCAGCAGGATAAAATCGTGTGTGGGGTATTGTTCACTCAGGTAGGTGAGGGTATCGATGGTGTAAGATGGCTGAGGAAGATGAAACTCGATGTTGGAGGCTTTGAAACGGGGTTCGTCCTCCACTGCTACGTTCACCATATATAACCTGTTGACATCGGGCAGGAGCGTCGATTTCTCCTTCAGCGGATTGTGCGGGGAGATGATAAACCACACGTTGTGAATGTCGGTGAACTCGATCATATAGCTGGCTATCATCAGATGGCCGAGGTGGATCGGGTTGAAGGAGCCAAAGAAAAGACCGGTTTTTGTTGCTTCTTTCCTCATGAAAAGTGGTTGATCCGCAAAAGTACAAATTCAGGTGAGGTATTCCAATCATCCAGTATCCAGCATCCAGCATCTAGCGATCCATCCCCCAGCATCTTGCCGTAAAATCTCCCAGTGCCCCGAGGGTCACTCTTGGCGCCTCATAGAATCCCATATGTGCAACATCCTGCAGGATCAGAGATTCGGAATGCTTGGGGAGGAGGACCATTTCACCGGCACGCCCGGTTGGTATCTTGGTATCTTTCATGCCCAGGATGAAGAGCACGGGAATATCCAGGTTTTTGAGAGTTTCGGTTGAATCTTTCCGTTCCTTCATGCCGGTAATGGCAGCAATGATGCCCTCTTTGGAGATCCCTGATGCCTGTTTGATGAGGTTGTCGATCCGTTTCCGGTAAATGTCGGCACTACCTTCAGGAAAAAGGGTTGGGATGAACTCCAGGATGAAGTTGAACTTATCAGCTTTCACTACCTCGATGGCCCGATCCCTGTTGCGTTGACCTTCCGGCGTGTCGGCCCATGGGTGCGAATGGAAGATACAGATCCCTTTCAGCATATGTGGATACAAATGGGCGAAAGCCAAAACTACATAGCCCCCCATCGAGTGGCCGGCCATCACACACTGCCTGATACCCCTGTTCGTAAGCACTCGTTTAACAATATCTGCCATTAGTTCCATCGAGTGAACAGGTTCAAGGCAATCGCTTTGGCCGAAGCCGGGCAGGTCGATGGCAATCACCCGGAGTTCCTTCGAAAGTTTTCGGACAAACCGGTTCCAGATGACTGATGATTCGGTAAATCCGTGGAGAAGAACAAGGCAAGGTCCCTCGCCTGTGTCGGTGAAAGCGACTTTTTTTCCTCTGATCTTAATCGATTTCATTACTGAAAGGTTATCAGTTGTCTGTTGTTGGTCGTCTGTTGTTGGTTGTGAGGTCATAGGAATTATGAAATCTCAATAACCAAAAAACAAATTTCAACGAATAATCAAGATCCAATTTCCAACAGTCTAAATCTCCGTGAAATTTGAATATTGATCATTGGAATTTCATGCTAACCTCATGATCTCCTCAATCTCCTCAACCGTTTTCGGAATGGATTTACCCAGCACGCGGCAACCCTTGTCGGTGACCAGCACGTCGTCTTCAATCCTGATTCCTCCGAAATCTTTGTAGGTCTCCACTACGTCGTAGTTGATGAAATCCATGTATTTGCCTTCGGCCTTCCATATGTCAATCAGTTCGGGAATGAAATAGAGGCCCGGTTCAATCGTCATCACGAAATCCTCCTGAAGCCGCCTTCCAAACCGGAGGAATCCCAGTCCGAACTCCTTACTGCGCTGTATCTCGTTGTCGTAGCCGATATAGCCCTCTCCCACCCCTTCGAGGTCGTGCACATCCAGTCCAAGCGGATGACCCAGCCCGTGCGGGAAGAACATCGTATGGGCTCCGGCAGCAACGGCATCATCCACATTTCCTTTCATGATCCCCAGATCGATCAGTCCGCCGGCAATCACCCGGCCAGCCATCAAATGGATGTCGCGGAAAGGAACTCCCGGTTTTACTGCCTCGATGGCGGCCATGTTGGCTGTAAGAACGATGTCGTAGATCTCTCTTTGCCGTTGTGAGAACTCTCCGCCAACAGGCACGGTTCGTGTGATATCGCTGGCATAGTGGTATTCCGATTCGGCTCCGGCATCGATAACGAGCATCTTATTCAGCATCAGCATATTGCCGTGGTAGTGGTTGTGGAGTGTTTGTCCGTTGATGGTAAGGATTACAGGGAATGAAACGCCACAGCCATAGGAGAGCGCAATCCCTTCTATGGTGCCGGCGATCTCCTTTTCGATGGTTCCGGGCCGGGCCATTTTCATCGCTGTTGTGTGCATCAGGTAAGCAACATCCACCATGCTCTCCATCTCCTGGATCTCAAGCTGGTCTTTCTTCATCCTTAACTTCACAACCCCTTTGATCAATGCTTCAGATGCCTGTTGCCGGATGCCGGAAAGAGGAATTCCCAACAGTTCAGAGAGCTGGATCACAGTCTCTCCCCGGTAGGGTGGCAGATAATGGATTTTTCGACCGGATGCAAGGGCACTCTGCAACGTATCTGCCAGATTGCTCATCGGAAAAGTCTCTTCCACACCTATTTGTTCGCCGCGATCTTTCATGGAGGGCTGTTTGCCCATCCAGATGATGTCGCCGATCTCTACGTCGTTGCCAAAAAGTATATCTCTACCCGTGTCGAGGTCCATCACACCGGCCAGATCAGGCTGATCCAACCCGAAAAAATAGAGGAAACTGCTGTCCTGGCGGAAGGAGTAAGTATTTGCCGGATAGTTGAATGAAACCTCCTGGTTGCCGGGGAATAAGATCAAACCACCCTTGACTTCATTCTTAAGGCGATTTCTTCTGTCTTTGTAAATGCTGGATGGAAACATAATTTAGATTGAGTTAAAATATTGATAAAATAAGATACGAGGTGTCGAAGGTACAAAAATTATCCTCTAAATTTGTTCATCATCTTTAATAATCCTAATCCAATGAGTTTATCTTTCCTTCATTTCTCATCCATCACCAAAAAGATATGGATGGCACTACTGGGTTTGTTCCTGATGGTGTTCCTGGTGGTACATCTTGGGATCAACCTCTGTCTCCTGCGTTCCGACGGAGGTGAATGGTTTCAGGCAGCGGCCCATTTCATGGGTACCAACTATATTGTCAAGGTCTTTGAGATCGTACTGTTTGGAGGTTTTGTCATCCATATCATCCTGGGAATCATCCTGCAGGTGAAGAACTGGATATCGCGACCCATACAGTACAAAGTCGGAAACAAATCAGCCACACCATTCCTCAGCAAATACATGATCTATACCGGAGGCATCATCCTGATCTTCCTGATCATCCATTTCATGAACTTCTATTTTATCAAGCTTGGATTTGTTGAGAGTCCGGTCCCGTTGCTCGAAGGGGGTGAGCCCGATTTTTATGAGACCGCCAGGTGGCTTTTCATGCAGCCATTCTATGCATTCCTTTACCTGGTACTGATGGTGGTGCTGGCGTTTCACCTGAACCATGCGTTTGGCGCAGCCTTTCAAACGCTCGGATTGGAAAACAAGACATACACCCCCTGGATTCAGGGATTTGGAACAGTTTATTCGATTGTAGTCCCGCTGGGATACATGCTCATTCCTCTCTATTTTTTAATCTTCAGTTAGGCATCATGACAGAATTAAATTCAAAGATACCGCAGGGTCCGGTGGCAGAAAAGTGGACCCATTACAAAGCGCACCAAACGCTTGTAAACCCATCAAACAAGCGCAAGCTTGATGTGATTGTGGTTGGCACCGGCCTTGCCGGAGCTTCGGCAGCAGCATCTCTGGCCGAGCTGGGATTCAACGTAAAGATCTTCTGTTACCAGGATTCTCCGCGGCGGGCACACAGCATCGCCGCACAGGGAGGGATCAACGCCGCGAAGAACTATCCCAACGACGGCGATAGTGTTTACCGCCTCTTTTACGATACGGTTAAAGGTGGTGACTACCGCGCCCGCGAAGCCAACGTTTACAGGCTTGCCGAGGTGAGCAACAACATCATCGATCAATGCGTTGCCCAGGGGATTCCCTTTGCCAGGGAATATAACGGGATGCTCGACAACCGCTCATTTGGCGGGGCTCTCGTATCCCGTACCTTTTATGCCCGCGGACAAACCGGCCAGCAATTGCTGCTGGGCGCCTACGGAGCCCTGAGCCGCCAGATCAAGCTGGGCAAAGTGGAGATGTACAACCGGCATGAGATGATGGACCTGGTGGTGATCGAGGGGAGAGCCCGAGGCATCATCGCCCGTAATCTTATCAGCGGCGAGCTGGAGCGGCATTTCGGACATGCCGTGGTGGTGGCATCCGGCGGATACGGAAATGTCTTCTACCTCTCAACCAACGCCATGGGATCCAACTCCAGCGCTCTATGGCAGGTTTTCAAGAAGGGAGCATTTTTCGCCAACCCATGCTTCACGCAGATCCACCCCACCTGCATTCCCGTTCACGGCGATTACCAGTCGAAACTCACGCTGATGAGTGAATCTCTTCGCAACGACGGCCGTATCTGGGTTCCCAGGAACAAGGAGGATGCAGAAAAGATTCAGAAAGGCGAAATCAAACCAAAATCGATTAAAGAGGAAGACCGCGACTATTTTCTTGAGCGCAGGTATCCTGCTTTCGGAAATCTGGTGCCTCGGGATGTTGCTTCGCGGGCAGCCAAAGAGCGGTGTGATGCCGGTCACGGCGTAGGGGATACCGGACTGGCTGTCTACCTCGATTTTGCCGATGCCATCAAACGCCTTGGGAAACATGTGATCGAAGAGCGTTACGGCAACCTCTTCCAGATGTATGAAAAAATTGTGGATGAGAATCCCTACGAAACCCCGATGATGATCTTCCCTGCAGCGCATTATACGATGGGTGGCCTCTGGGTTGACTATGAGCTGATGAGTACCGTCAAAGGACTTTTTGTTGCCGGCGAAGCCAACTTCTCCGACCACGGAGCCAACCGGCTGGGCGCCTCGGCGCTCATGCAGGGGCTGGCCGACGGTTATTTCGTGCTCCCGTACACCATCCAGGAGTACCTGGCCGACCAGATCAAGGTGGCACGGATCTCTACCGATAAGGAAGAATTTGCACAGACCGAGAAGCAGGTAAAAGAGCGGCTTGGGAAGCTGATGGCTATCAAGGGGACAAAGTCGGTCGACCATTTTCACAAAGCCCTGGGAAAGATCATGTGGGACAACGTGGGGATGGGCCGTAATGCCGAAGGGCTTAAACTGGCCATCGGGGAGATCCGCAAGCTGCGGGCCGAATTCTGGAAAGATGTAAAGATCCCCGGCAAGGTTGACGACTTCAATGTGGAGCTCGAGAAAGCCAACCGGGTGGCCGACTTCCTCGAACTCGGTGAGCTGATGGCGATGGATGCCCTGGAGCGCAACGAGAGCTGCGGCGGCCATTTCAGGGAGGAGTACCGCACCGATGAAGGAGAATGCCTCCGCAACGACAAAGACTACATGTACGTAGCTGCCTGGGAATACAAAGGCCCCGGCGACTTTGTGATGCATAAGGAGCCGCTGGTTTATGAGGAAATTGAAGTGAAGCAGAGGGTTTATAAGTAGGGATTAGCGATTAGGGATTAGGGATTAGGGATTAGGGAATTTATGATTATTTTATGAGTGAGTCGAAGAAAATAACATCGTATCATGACCTGGAGATTTGGAAGAGAGGGATACAGTTAGTTAAAAAGGTTTATAAAATCACGTCCGGATTTCCCAAGGCTGAATTGTATGGTCTCACATCCCAGTCTCAACGAGCAGCTATCTCATTCCCGGCCAATATTGCTGAAGGCTGGGGAAGAGAGACTCCAAAAAACTATGTGCAGTTTTTGAGGAACTCCAGAGGATCGCTGTTTGAATTAGACACACTATTGACGATTGCAAAAGAATTGGAATACATTACAGTTGATCAGCTCGTTTATATACAACAGGAGATCAATGAGTTAGGTAAAATGCTGAATTCAATTATTAAAAAGATTAACACCAGGATTGCGGAGTGATGATGAGGGGTTTTTCCCCTAATCCCTAATCCCTAATCCCTAATCGCTTATCTATGAAACTTACGCTGAAGATCTGGAGACAGGAAAATGCCATAGCAAAAGGCAGATTTGTCAACTATAACCTCGACGGGATCTCCCCCAACTGCTCCTTCCTGGAGATGCTCGACATTTTGAACGAGCAGCTGATCAGCAAGGACGAGGAGCCGGTGGCCTTCGATCACGACTGCCGGGAGGGGATCTGCGGGATGTGCAGCCTCTATATCAATGGCCGTCCGCACGGACCCGACGATGCCATTACTACCTGCCAGCTCCATATGCGGAAGTTTAAAGACGGGGATACGATCGTGATCGAGCCCTGGCGAGCCAAGCCTTTCCCGGTGATCAAAGACCTGATCATCGACCGCACTGCGTTCGATAAAATCATCCAGGAGGGAGGATACGTTTCGGCGCACACCGGAGGTACGCCCGATGCCAATGCCATCCTTATCGGCAAGGTGGAAGCCGATCTTGCGATGGATGCAGCCGCCTGCATTGGCTGCGGCGCCTGCGTTGCCGCCTGCAAAAACGCCTCTGCCATGCTTTTTGTTTCGGCCAAAGTCTCCCAGTTCGCCCTGCTGCCTCAGGGGAAGATAGAGGCGAAAGACCGGGTGAAAAAGATGGTGGCGAAAATGGATGAACTTGGTTTTGGCAACTGCACCAATACTTACGCCTGCGAAGCCGAATGTCCAAAGCTGATCTCCCGCTCCAACATCGCCCGCATGAACCGCGAATTTATTTGCGCGAAAGTCATCTAACCCCCGCGGCGGAACTATTTTCTTACCTTTGCCCTGCCATGAAGTTTTCCGATATTCCAGCAGATCCAGGCATCAAGCAGAAGCTGATTCAAACTATTCAGGACCAGCGTGTTAGCCATGCTCAGCTCTTCTACGGTCCCGAAGGATCAGGCAAACTGGCACTGGCGATAGCTTATGCACAGCTGATAAACTGTGCAGCCCCTAAATCGCCCCCAAACCCCCAAAAGGGGGCTGACTCCTGCGGCATCTGCCCTTCCTGCGTCCAGTACCAGAAACTCGCGCACCCCGACCTCCATTTTTTCTTCCCCGTAGCAACCTCAAAGAAGGTGCCTTCAAAGCCCTCCAGCAAACACTATATCGGCGAATGGAGAGAGTTTCTGCTGAGCCGGAATTATCACGTTTCACTGCCCGAATGGTACGACTTCATCGGGATCGAAAACAAACAGGGAACCATCTATACCGAAGATGCTGCTGAAATCAACCGCATCCTGAGCTATAAGAGTTACGCGTCGGAATACAAGGTTGTGATCATCTGGATGATCGAGAAACTCACCTATGCCGCGGCGCCAAAGCTGCTGAAGATCCTGGAGGAACCTCCCGAAAAAACCCTTTTCCTGCTCGTCTCCGATAACCCCGACCATGTGATCTCCACCATCCTCTCGCGCTGCCTTCCTGTTCGCTTTCCCCGGATCCCTGATTCTGAAATCGGGAAATACAAGGCCATGACAGACGACAGTAGTGCAGCCGAGGAGAACCAGTTCCACTTTGTGACCTTCCGTGACTGGATGCGTTTCTGCTTTGCAGGAAATGTACCCGATATGATTGCGTTTGCCAACGAGACCGGCAAGATCGGACGTGAGAAACAGAAGAGCCTGCTCCTTTACGGCCTCCGTGTTGCCAGCCAGGGATCCCTGCTTACACATGGTATCACAACACCGGCTGATAAAGGCAGCGCAGAGACGATTTTCATCGGTAAGTTTTCACCATTCCTCATCGAGGAAAAACTTCCGGCGTTTTATACCCTCTTCAATACCGCGATCTTCCACATAGAACGCAACGCACATACACCTACCCTCTTTCTCGACATGTCGCTGAAAATTACCGCTTTGTTCAAAGGATAACATCCCCTGACTCAATATCCTTTTTTTTGTACCTTTGCCTCCTACTCACTGTGATGGAAGAAAACGAAGTAAACCCAACGAAACTTGCAGAGAATCCTTTTCTGAGCCGGGGCTGTTGCAAACCTCCTCAGCCAGGCCAGAAGAATGACCGGATTTACAAACATCGTTGCAGCAAATTCGATACGTTCGACTGGCTTAAAACGATTCCGATCCCCACTGGACATGTTCCTTTTGATGTGGTAGAGGTGAGATTCAAGAACAGCCGGAAAGATTTTTTCCGCCTTACTCCCGACATGACTCTTCAGGTGGGAGATATTGTTGCCGTGGAGGCCTCACCGGGTCACGACCTTGGCATCGTTTCCATGGCAGGTGATATTGTTAAGCTGCAACTCAGGGCCAAAGGCGTCAATCCGGCTTCCGACGAGATCAGAAAGATTTACCGTAAAGCCCGCATTACCGATGTGGAGAAATGGATCACAGCCGTTGATCTGGAAACCTCTACCATGTACCGGACGCGCAAAATCGCCGAACAACTTGGTCTTTCGATGAAGATCAACGATGTGGAGTACCAGGGGGATCATACGAAAGCGGTTTTTTATTACACAGCCGATGACCGTGTCGACTTCAGGGAGCTGATAAAGCTGCTCGCCGACGAGTTCAAGGTACGGATTGAGATGCGACAGATTGGTGCCCGGCAGGAAGCCAGTCGCCTGGGGGGCATCGGATCGTGCGGGAGAGAACTCTGCTGCTCCACCTGGATGAATCAGTTCCATTCGGTGACAACCCAGGCTGCCCGTGTTCAGCAGCTTTCACTCAACCCTCAGAAACTGGCCGGACAGTGCAGCAAGCTGAAGTGCTGTCTGAATTATGAATATGAGGTCTACCTGGATGCCCTGAAGGAGTTTCCCAACAATGAAACGGTGCTGAAGACAAAAAAAGGTGATGCGATCCATCAAAAAACCGACATTTTCAACAAGCTGATGTGGTACTCCTACATCAAAGATCCGCACAACCTGATGGCGATCCCTGTCAGCAACGTGATCCGCATCATCGAAGAGAATAAGAACGGGAAATTTCCCCCAAACCTGGAAGATTTCTCAAATATAACGGAAAAGAAAACCAATTTCGAAAACGGCATCCAGGATGAAATGAGTTACATGGATCATTCATGAGCCTGGCTGAATGATCATGACCCGTATGCGCCAAATTGTTCGAACCGAATCCCTGATCCTCTCCGGGCTCCTTTTGGTGCTCCTCATCTCCTGCAATGATCAGCGGGTTTTTGAAGAGAGTGTAAAAATTGACCAGGGAGAATGGCATTCGGATACCATTCTTGACTTTTCAGCCGTTATAACAGACACACTGTGTGGTTACACGATGTATATCGATGTAAGAAATGATATCAGTTACTCTTACAGTAACCTCTTTTTCTTTTTGAAAACCATCTTCCCGAATGGGAGGATCGCGAGGGATACGATCGAGTGCCTGCTTGCAGGGTACGACGGAAAGTGGCTCGGGTCGGGCAGTGGGAGCGTACGGTTCAACAGGTTCCTGTTTCAGTCAAACATCCGGCTGCCGGTTTCGGGAACCTACCGTTTTGAACTCGAGCAAGCGATGCGGGTTGAAGCATTGAAAGGGATTCTCGATATCGGCATCCGGATTGATAAGGTCAACTAAAAGATCATTCTTAAACGAATGGGATCGAAAAAAAAACATACCATCCCCGCCAACAAGGTGAAGCGCTTTATCTGGGGATTCTGGATCACCTATCTCCTGGCGATGATCATGATCATCCTCCTTTTTGTCGGGATCGGTTACGGACTCTTTGGAAAGATCCCCAGCTTCCAGGAGCTTGAAAATCCTGAAAGCAACCAGGCTACGGAGATCTTCTCTTCCGATGGCAAACTTTTGGGCAAATATTACGTTGAAAACCGATCGAACATCCACTACCAGGATCTCTCTCCCAACATCGTAAATGCCCTGATAGCCACCGAAGATGCCCGTTTTGAGAGTCACTCGGGCATTGATCCAAAAGCAACCGTGAGAATGACCTTTGGCATCATAACAGGAACCGACAGGGGAGGAGGCAGTACCATTACACAGCAGCTTGCCAAAAATCTCTTTCCCCGGAAGCCAAGGTATTCGAAGATGGAACTTGCCGTGATGAAGCTCAAGGAGTGGGTGACAGCCGTGAAGCTGGAACGAAACTACTCCAAGCAGGAGATCATTGCCATGTATCTCAATACGGTCGACTTCGGCAGCATGTCGTTCGGGATCAAGTCGGCCGCCAAGACCTATTTCAACAAAACTCCCGATCAGCTCAATCCGGATGAGGCTGCGCTGCTGATCGGCATCCTGAAGGCTCCGACATTTTTCAGCCCAATACGCAACCCCGACCGCGCCTGGTCGCGGCGCAACATTGTAATGGGCCAGATGGAGAAATACGGCTACATCTCCCGCATGGAATTCGACTCCCTGCGCCAGTTGCCCGTGGATATGTCGAACTACAAGATCCAGGACCATACTTCCGGGCTGGCAACCTATTTCAGGGAGTACCTGCGGATGTATCTTACCGAATGGTGCAACAGTCACTCCAAAGAGGATGGCACTCCGTATAACCTTTACCGTGACGGACTTAAGGTTTACACCACCATCAATACACTCCTGCAAGCCTATGCCGAAGAGGCAGTGAAGGAGTACCTGGGGAAAGAGCTTCAGCCCTCTTTCTTCAGCCACTGGAAAGACCATAAGAACGCTCCCTTTGTTTTTGAAAGGAATGAGGGTGCGGAGATCCAGAAGCTGCTAACCTCGGCCATGCGACGCACCGACCGTTATTACCGTTTGAAAAAAGAGGGCTACTCGGAGGAGGAGATCATTACGAACTTCAAGCAACCGGCAAAGATGAAGGTCTTCTCGTGGAACGGGCCTATTGATACGGTTCTCACCCCACTTGATTCCATCCGCTATTACAAGTTTTTCCTGCAGGCCGGACTGATGTCCATGGATCCCCATACCGGCTACATCCGGGCTTACGTGGGGGGCATCGACAACAAGTACTTCCAGTACGATCATGTGATCCTGAGCAAGCGGCAGGTCGGCTCTACGTTCAAGCCATTCCTATACACCCTGGCGATCCAGGAAGGGGAGACACCCTGTTCCCGCTATCCCAACGTGCAGCCCATCATCGAGCTCTGGAACGGCACCAAATGGGCTCCCGAGAACTCCAGCAACGACCTGATTGGTGAAGAGGTGACCCTGAAGTGGGCGCTCGCCAACTCCAACAACTGGATCAGCGGCCAGCTGATGAAAAAATATTCGCCGCAGGATGTGATCACCATCGCGAATAAGATGGGAGTTACCAGCTACATCCCTCCCGTCTACTCTATTGCCCTTGGCTCAGCCGATTTATCTCTTTATGAGATGGTTGGAGCCATGAGCACCTTCCCCAACAAAGGACAGTGGATCGAACCCATCTTCATCACCCGCATCGAGGACAAATTCGGGAATGTGCTGGAACAGTTCGTTCCCAAACAACAGGAAGCGATAAGCGAAAAGACCGCTTACCTGATGATCGAGATGCTGAAAGGGGTGGTGGAATACGGAACCAGTGTTCGGTTGAAATACAAATACGGCTTCACCAATGAGATTGCCGGGAAGACCGGAACAACACAAAACCAGAGTGACGGATGGTTTATGGGGATCACTCCCGATCTGGTAACCGGTGTTTGGGTTGGCTGCGAGGACAGGGCTGCCCATTTCCGAACCCTTAACCTGGGGCAGGGAGCTAACATGGCCTTGCCTATTTGGGCACTTTATATGCAGAGAGTCTATGCCGATTCCTTGCATACAGGGATCTACAAACGAAATTTCCCCCGTCCGACAATCGACATTGATGTGACCTTCAACTGTGATTCGCTGCAGCGGGGAGGTAAAAAGTCTGAGAAGAATAAGTTCGACGAGTTTTAATCGTCATACCGTTTGATCGACTCGCGGTAGTTGACCCCCCGCTCCTTTAGTCCGGCCAGGAGGAAGTTTACGCATTCCTGTTTTTTCCCGAGGAATTCAGGTACCGTGATGCCTTTGTGGGTATAGATACCCTGAGCAATCATCCGCAGGGCAACGGTTGCGGTATATCCCGTGGTACGCGCCATGGAGTGAACGCGGGTTACCGGATCGTACGTGTCGAATAGATCATAAACATAGCGCATCCTCTTCTTATCCTTCCTACCATCAACAATTACTTTCATAATTGTGATGTCGACCTCCCCCTCTTTCAGCTTCCATTTCGGAAAGAGGAGTTTGGCAGTCATGTCGATCGGGCGAATGTGCTGACCGTTAATTTCAATGGCATCCTGGCTGAAAAAACCGGTCTCGCGCAGCACCTTCATTTTTTCGATATGGCCGGGATAGCGCAAGGTCTTCTCCTTCATACTGGGCGCCTTAATGGTATGGATCAGTGAGCGGAGTCCGTCGGAGTTGAAGGCTTCCAGCGTACCAATGCCATTGAAATTCATCAGTTCGGCATCGGAGAGGGCCGGTTTCACAACGATTTTTCCGTTTTCAACCAGCCTGGCAGGCCGTGTGTACTCTTCAATCACGTCGATCGGGGAAAATCCCGCCTTGTACTCAAACGGCCACTCCCTCACCTGGGGAAGTCCGCCAACATAATAAGCCACCTTGTCGGTTTCGTCGAGCAGGTGATCGGCATAACCGATCAGTACATTGCACATCCCCGGAGCAACTCCACAGTCCATGATAGCAGTCACATTCTTCTTCTTCGCAAGCTGATCCAGTTCAAACGGATCCTCAATGAAGAAGGCAATATCTACTACATTCTTGCCCGCCTCAATGATCGCTTTCAGGGTTCTGAAACCCATGAAGCCGGGAACCGCATTGATCACCATGTCGTAACTGCTCACCAGCCGGGTGACCTCTTCGGGGAAGCTAAGGTCCATGTGGATGGGCTTGATACGACTCATACCGGCCAGCTTTTGCAGGGCTTCCTTGTTGTTGTCAGCTACAGATACCTGGAAATCTTCCTCCTTTGCCAGATCCAGTGCCATAGGGCCTCCAACGAGGCCGCCTCCGAGAATGATGATTTTCATAGTCATGTAAAAGGGTTGTTAGTTCAATCCGTAAATTTTAATTTTCAAGCTGTCGCACCGAATGTTACTGAGTCTGCTATTATAGAAATACAGCTTCAGGAATTCTCCTGAAAGTTCATCGATTGAAGTTAAATCCAGCACCTTTTTTGCATGGTAGGGGATCCACCGGCCTGCTGTTGCTGAATCTGCCGGGTTCGCCGGAAATGGAAGTTGATGATACAGATAGTTCTTTTGTGCCGAGTCATCAATAGCCAGGATCAACCTGGGAAACCTTGTTGTATCTGAATATTCAGGCAGAAAATACCTGAACTCCATGTCGCAAATAATTCGCAGGTATGAGCTGTTAAACCGTATAGGTTTAATCAGGTTGATATACTTCCCGGGAGTAATTCCAAAGGCGTATCCTGTTGTATCCTTAGAATAGATCAACACCGTGTCGAAGGATACATCCATGAAGAGTTGGGGCAGGATGATACGATCATAGCCAGTTACATACTTTGCAACCACGGTAGTTGCCTGCAAATCCTCCTGAAGCCTTTGTAAGGTCTGTGGATCAGAAACAGGTTCCGTTCTAAGTCCGTTAACGATATGGTATAACCTGTTCTTTGAAAGAAAGTAGTCTTTGTCAAGGTAATCCACTGTCTCCTGTTCGCTTGTTATGAACTGCAGCGTTTGAATATTCCTGAACGACGAAGAGGTATCGAGGCCCTGCCCTATCCAGTGAACGTAAGGAACACCGGGGAAATGGTATTTATTTTCGAGCATCGCAATAACAGACGGGGTGATATCCTGGTGTGAAGAAACGGATTCAAAATGGCGAGGTTTCTTTAGCAGTGGCGAGTAAATAATCATCGGAACATGGTAACGCTCGATTGCCGAGATGTTAGAATACCCGAGTTCCATAAAGAAATGGTCTCCCGTGATAAAGAAGATCGTGTTTTGATAATCATCCCGGAGTGAATATGCCTTCAGAAAATTGCGGAGGGCATCATCGGTGTAAAGCAAGGCTGTAAATATTTCCTGGTTGCGGTCTGTCTTCAGTTTAATCTCTTCAGGGAATCCCGTCCTGTTTGTGATCTCTTTATACTTTTCCTGATACAGATCTTCGTTGGGCGGATGAAATGGATTGTGTGTGGAAAGGGTCAGGTAGATATCAAGCCGCGGGTCTTTATTCAGCGAGTCGATTACCTCCAATGAACGGGCAAATGTATATTCATCGTGGTACCCCCAGAAAAAATCAGGGTACAGCTTTTTCTTCTCTTCATAAGCTGGGCCAAAATCTTCCAGGATCAGATCAATCCCCTGCTTCTTCAAAAACTGATCGTAATTTGTGAACGAGGCCTCACCGCCATAGTAGAAGCAAGTAAAATATCCATTTTGCCTGAGGTAGCGAATCAGGGAGTAATGAAACGGAATCTGGCTAAGATCCTTCTGTAACTCACCCCCTCCGTAGGGGAGTGAGGCAAATAATGAAGCGAAAACGTGAAACGTGCGTTCGGAGATCGACAGGAAGTTATCCCAGTAGAGGCTTTGATTCTTTAACGAGTCGAGATAAGGTGTAAAATTCCCGAAATAGGAACCGTTGCCTATACAGGCCTGCGACAGTGATTCAACAATGATGAAAACCAGGTTTGGCGGCTCCTCCGTCAAATTGAAACAGGGGCCCAGAACATCCGGGACTGTATTTTTATGTGTCAGCGGGTATTCCTTGCTGGTGAAATTAAACTCCGGATGATTTTCCTGGTACCGTTTGATCTCAGCTGTAATCTGCTCATATGGTTTGACATCCTTTTCCCTGAGAATATAGGAAATCGTTTTTCTGAGAAAGTATTCACTTTTATTTATCTTGTGTTGACTGGCCATCTCAGGGGGCCCGTCAATAGTGCCCATCGGTTTAAACAGCGCAAGAAAAAGTGCGGCAAAATAGACTACTGCGAACAACACCCAGGGGGTTCCCGGTTTCCTGCCTCTTACTGCGGCATACTGAAGAAAGATCACCAGAGCCAGTAACAGAATACCTGGCAGCAAACTCATGAAATTGAAGCCATCTGAACTCCTCGCTATCATGATGATCTCGTCGAGTGAGTAGGCATAAAGGATGTCGCTGAGGGGGATGAGGTTGACTGAGAAATAACGGATCAGTGAATATTGAAGAAGTGTAAGGAGGGAGAGGAGCGCTGCATAAAAAATGGTACCACTCTTCCGGTTCAGGAGTGACACCAGAAGAAAAGGGATGAACAGCAGGAGTGCAAACACAAGGAAAGCCCGAAAATCAAACAAGAGTCCTGTTGCTTCAATAACATAAGGGTTAACCTGCAAAATGGCATCATGGCGAAGGAAGAGGTATTCCACGATACGTAATGCAACAATAACGGGTACAAAGGCAAAATTCAGGATGAGGTACCGGTAGGCAATGTCGAAAATCTTCTCTTTCATTCTATTCGATGGTCACTTCGTAAATTTCACCAGTGATGTCATTCTTGGGGAACGGAACATTGGCCTGGTCGTACATTGACCCCACCCACCAGCGGGTATTGTGAAATTCCTGGGTGATGATCAGCAGCATCTGGTTGTTGGGAATGGAGGTTATGGTATTATCCACATATCCTACGATCCGCAGCTGGTCTTTCTCCGGACCTATGCGCCAGATAATCCGCTCGGGCTGCCAGTCGATCTGGAAGTAGTAATAGTCGCTTCCGAACAGTTCGTCATCCAGTTCCGGCATCTTGGAGGTGATAGCGCGGTATGTCTCTCCCCACTTGTGCTGCCAGAAGACCTGATCATTAAATACGATGGGGTTACATCCGCCATGGTAGTTGACCGGATCGTTGCAGGCCATGTCCCAGTTGGTACAGGCCACAAGGATCTTGTCATTCATTTCCTGAACCTCTCCTGGCATGGGGACATTCCAGTTGTTCGCATTGTACTGGTCAATAAGGCCTTGGTTGTAGGCAGGCGGTAAGATGTAATTAGGGCAGTATTCCACTGTTTTCAGGATCTCAAAATCAATCTCTGAATACCCGATATTTTTCACACGTTCGTCTGCATCCCCTCCGTAATAGTGGGCAAAATAGCCAGAATTGCTGCAATCCCTACGGTAGTTCCATGGTGATTGATCCTGGGTGATCAGCCATATGGCATTGGTGAGGCCGTTCCACAGTCCGTTTTTATTGATCAGCTCGGTCAGTTTCGCTTTCACCGTCCACTTGCCATAGGTGAGGCCGTGGCGGGTGATCACACCCACATTTTGTTTCTCCCATTTACCAAATTCAGTGGCCGGATTTTTGATCGTGATCATATGTTTTACCGGATCGGAGATCACCGTTTCACAAGGCCGTTGAGTCGTGCTTGCCGTAACGGCAACCAGTTCCTCTTTGCGATAGAACTGTTTATTCCAGTTGTAATCCCGCAGGGAGTAGTTATCATTCAGCACATCGGCGATGACAGGGATGTTGGCGTATTTCGTTGTGGGATCGATGTAGTGGATAAATTGTTCGAATGCTGCTTTTTGATAGATCTCGTCGCTGTTGCCGCAATCCGAAGTAAAATATTTTCCATATTTATCCACCGGATAGTACCATGGGTTGATATAAATTCCGCTTCCCGGATCGGGTTTGGCCACCACTTTCAGGGTATAGGGGTAGATGTTTATGAGTGTATTTGGGAGCGTAGACCCGTCGCCATAGAGAAAGTAGAAATAGGGATTGACAAAGACGCTGTCTGTCATGAGGCTGATATCCTGAATAAAAGGTGGAATTCCGTTGCTGTCGATAACATCGGGAGAGGTAACAACCAGCAGGAAGCTGTATTCACCAGTCCGTGGATTCCGTTTCCACCGATCGTTGTTCCCGTCGCTGTAATACCGTTGCTCGTTCCTGGGATTCCCGACAATCCTGAACCTTTCGGTTACCTTGTGGAGCTCGCCGTCGGCCGGAATTTCCGCGGTTACGACGAACTTTTTCTGTACATTTTCCCAGCTACCGTAGAAATTTTCCCAGGCGAAAGGATGTGTCAGTGAGGAATCGGAAGGATCTCTCTCGGGGAATTTGTAGGATTCGTTCTGGTAATAGATTTTGTAAGCAAACTTCGAGGCTTTCAGTCCCGTATTTTTGATGAAGAACTCCATGTCAAACAAGCCATCTACTGTTTGCCCCGGTGATGGAATCAGGAATCCCGACCCCCTCGGGGCCACGTAATCGAGGTACAAAAGCCTGTTCCCATCAGCATCTGCTTTCTCCTTGCCTGTTGTGTCAATTTTCCAGTTAGCCATCGGGTTGAAATCACGGATGGCAAACTCTCCTGCGATGGTTTCCTGACCCTCAGGTTGGGTTGAACAGGCCGCCATCACAATGGTAATGATGATGATGGAACAGGTTAAGAGTTTGGAGAAAAGGGGACGCATCATCATGGTGTTTTTGGTGTAAAGGAATAGAGTTGAAGCGTACCTGGGAGATCCGGTATCTCCTCATACTCACCGCATGGGCCACCTGCGTAATGCGGGTCTTTGCAGTTTCTGCCGATTACCAGAAGCGATGTGATATCAGGTTGGAGCCAATTGCCGGCATGGAGCTTCAGTATCTCGTAATACTTAGGATTTTGATCTCCCTCATATCCGGTAAAATCTATGGTGTTCAGGATCTGGAACGTAGAATCATTGAAACGAATATTTTTCAGGTCATACCGCCATTCCCGATTGTACCGCATGAATGTAAGGGGTTTCCCGGGATGAAATGTGCCGGGGATGATCTGATCTGTCAGTTTAAGGGTATCAATTCCAATGGTCATGCCAAGACTCCCATGGCTGTCGTTGAATACCTTCACGAACTTGCTGTCTCCGGTCAGGTAACGAAGGATGGTATAGGAATCCTTTCCTGTTTTGAGATCCCTGAAACAAGTCAGTACCAGGTCATTCTTATAGGCCGAAAGATAGGGTGCCGCAATAGCTTTGAACTTGACCAGGGCTCCGTTCCACTCGCGTATCTTATACTCTTCGCCGGATGCCAGGAGTTTCCACTCCCCGGATGTGGTGCCGGAAGGTGAAAATTGCAGGATCTTCCACGAGCCTTCCCCGTCAAAAAGGAGTAGTTCATCTGTGCCGTTTCCGGTGAGGTCGCCCGAAGTCAGCTGCCGGTCATCCTTGAGCATGATCCCGGCCAGCGAAGGTTCTGTCGACCTCCACAACACGTTTACGGTTGCTGCCGCAGTGCCTTGGCTGCAGGGTGGTGAAGCCGACTCAAATCCGAGAAGGGCTATCCCCTGTGAGCTGGCAACAAACAGTTGATCTCCCGAATGGGGGAGGAAGTTGCCCTTTAAAATGATAAATCCACGGAGGATCGGGTAGAGATCGGCCGGACAATCCAGACTGATCTCTTCAAACATCTTTGTTGCCTGACAATAGTGATACAGGGTGGGAACGCCTTCGGGATTGACGGAAAGCATTGACTGAAGGGAGCCTT
>Ga0351835_1028_pt1 | contig 33436 bp, 21 predicted proteins | sample BONcelHFGM3001D3_FD_206756 | JGI IMG/M metagenome (GOLD analysis project Ga0351835, IMG submission 206756) | Enriched cells from coal bed in the Powder River Basin, Montana, United States - BONCAT cells FGM rep1 HSBNCT.FGM.300.1.D3 ... | reverse complement strand
CCGGTGTTCCTCCCAATATCTACGAATTTCACCTCTACACTGGGAATTCCCCGATCCCCTCTGGACCTCTAGATCCGTGGTTTCGGGCGCACTTCCTGGGTTGAGCCCAGGGCTTTCACACCCGACTACCGAATCCGCCTACACGCGCTTTACGCCCAGTAATTCCGAACAACGCTTGCACCCTCCGTATTACCGCGGCTGCTGGCACGGAGTTAGCCGGTGCTTCCTCTAAAGGTACCGTCAAACCGGCCGGGTATTACTCCGACCGGGTATTCGTCCCTTTTGACAGAGCTTTACGACCCGAAGGCCTTCGTCGCTCACACGGCGTTGCTGCGTCAGGCTTTCGCCCATTGCGCAATATTCCCCACTGCTGCCTCCCGTAGGAGTCTGGACCGTGTCTCAGTTCCAGTGTGGCTGATCATCCTCTCAGACCAGCTAATCATCGTAGCCTTGGTAGGCCGTTACCCTACCAACAAGCATAATGATGCGCAGGCCCATCCATCGCCGATAGCTTTCATGAAGAGGCCATCTTTCCCCTTGAAGCCGCAACTCCAAGGACGTATGCGGAATTAGCTTCGGTTTCCCGAGGTTATTCCCCAGCGAAGGGTAGGTCACCTACGTGTTACTCACCCGTGCGCCGCTTTACTAGCTTCCCGAAGGAAACGTTCTCGCTCGACTTGCATGTGTTAAGCACGCCGCCAGCGTTCGTTCTGAGCCAGAATCAAACTCTCCAGTTAAATTCTGCATTCGTTTCATCTGCATGAAACGAAAATTTTTAAAGCGTTTTTAAATCAATCACATCGAATTCTAGGAATTCAATGAGCCCTTTCAAGCGTCATGACATTACGATTTGCGTCGTAATCCGCTATTCAGTTTTCAGAGAGCAGACACAAAAAAGATAACTCCTCATCGGCAACTATACAACCTATTGAAATAACATGCTTTTCGTGTTGCCCTGAGAGGTCATCCGTAAAGCGTGACGCGGGTTCTATAGAAAAGAATTGCCACTGTCAACATTCTTTTTTTAAAAAAAACACATTTTTTAGATATTTAAGTGTTTTTTAATATCAACTATGCCAGTCAACGTTCAATGCCCGCTAAAAGCCTTATTTTGACGTACTTGCGTTTACCAACCTTGAGCAAAAACTCGCTTCCAACAGGAATATAATGATCGATTTCGATTACGCGTTCATCCCCCAGCGATACCCCACCCTGCTGTATCAGCCTTCTCGCGTCGGATTTGCTTTTGCAAAAGCCGACATCGACCATCACATCGACGACAGCCATACTATCACCCAATGCTGTGATTTCTTTTTCCTCGATTTTGTCGGGCACGCCTTTTTTTGCAAACATTCTTTCAAATTCATCACACGCATTTACAGCAGCGTGCTTTGAATGAAATCTTTCGACGAGTTCCATCGCAAGATTTTGTTTGGCCATCTTGGGATGGAGCTGACCTGAATAAACTTTATTCTTAAGCAATTTTATTTCTTCGATGGAGTTGGCGGAGAGAAGCTCGTAATAGTTCCACATGAGCTCGTCTGAAATGGACATCACCTTTCCGAATATCTCGCGCGGCGCTTCAGTAATGCCGATATAATTTCCGTAAGACTTGCTCATCTTCTGCGTTCCATCGGTGCCGACGAGAAGAGGCATGGTGAGTACCACCTGCGGCCTCTGGCCATCTTCCTTTTGAAGTTCACGGCCGACCAACAGGTTGAATATTTGATCAGTGCCACCGAGCTCGACGTCGGCTTTCAATACCACAGAATCGTGACCTTGAAGCAAAGGATAAATAAATTCGTGAATGCGAATAGGATGCCCCTCGGTATATCGTTTTTTGAAATCGTCCCTTTCGATCATTCGGGCTATCGTATATTTTGACGAAAGCCTCAAAAAATCCGGTCCACTCATCTTCCCAAGCCATTCTGAATTGAAACGCACCTCGGCATCTTCAATATTTAATATCTTAGAGGCCTGCTTCACGTACGTCCGGGCATTTTTTTTGATAATTTCTTCGGATAGCGTCGGACGCGTCTCATCCCTGCCGGATGGATCGCCGATCATCGCGGTATAATCGCCCATCAAAAAAATCACCTGATGACCCAGCTCCTGAAACTGGCGGAGCTTTTGCATAAGCACCGTATGGCCAAGATGCAGATCGGGAGCCGTTGGATCGAAGCCGGCCTTTATTCTAAGCGGCCTGCCCTCTTTGAGTTTTTCGATCAGTTCGTCTTCACTGACAAGTGCTATCGAACCTCTTTTTATAATCTCAAGCTGCTTTGAGATATCAATGGTTTTCATAGATTTATTTTTCTACAGATAAAATACACCCATGTCCAGAAGAACTGTTTCTTTCGCAACTTTGCCGTGTCCACAAACAACTGAAAAAAGATTTAGTGATAATGCGATTTGAATCTTTCGATTCGAATCGCTTGTTTTTTTATTTCGTCGATTTCTATGATCACGCCCTCCATGCGCACGCCCTCTTCGGCAACTTTAAAACCCTTTTTATCTCCGCTAAGAAAACGATGTATAGCCACCTCTTTGGCAAGGCCAATCACCGAGGCGTGAGGACCTGTCATGCCGAGATCCGAGATATAGGCGGTGCCCTTTGGCATGATTTCCTCGTCTGAGGTTTGCACATGCGTGTGAGTTCCTAAAAGAGCCGTCACTTTGCCATCTAGATACCACGCAAGCGCCCTTTTTTCGCTCGTTGCTTCGGCGTGAAAGTCGATCACGATAAGGTCCGATATCGGAGATATTTTAGGAAGCAAAACATCCATGGCGACAAAGGGACTTGTAGTGGGCTTTCCTTTTGCGTCCATGTATATAGTTCCCTGCAGATTAACCACGGCAATCCTAATTCCATTTGAAGCCGTAAATATACCCCAGCCCTTACCCGGGAGCAATTCGTGGACATTATGAGGTCTTAAAACAGGATGTGAATCAAAATACGGATGTATAGCATCATGCTCCCATATGTGATTTCCAGCGGTAAGAACGTTGACAGGACCTTCTAGTATCTCATCGGCTGTCTTAGGCGTAAGACCTCTTCCACCGGCGGCGTTTTCTGCGTTCACGATTACAAACCCTGCCTTGTGCTCGCGAACAAGCGCGGGAAGAAGGCTTTTTAATGCCTGTCTCCCGGGCCTGCCGAATATGTCGCCTATAACGAGAATGTTCATTTAAGGTCGAGGTTAAAGTCAAGGTCAAGGTCAAGGTTTTTATAATAGACCTTAACCTTAGCCTCGACCTTAACCTTTCTCTTCTATTTCGCGTACTCCGTTGCGCGCGTTTCTCTTATAACCGTAACCTTTATCTGCCCCGGATAGGTCATATCTTCCTCTATCTTTTTTGCGATATCCTTTGAAAGGACCAAAGCCTCCGCATCGCTTACGTTGTCGTTTTCGACCATCACTCGAATTTCACGACCTGCCTGAATAGCGTAGGCCTTGCTTACACCTTTAAAACTCTGCGAGATCTTTTCAAGGTCCTCGACGCGTTTGACATATGCCTCTAAAACTTCTCGTCTTGCCCCCGGACGTGCGCCGGAAAGGGCATCGGCAGCATCGACCACAAGATCGAGTGGAGAATTTTGGTCTATATCTTCATGATGCGCACCTATTGCATGGACGATGTCCGGGTCTTCGCGATATTTTTTGGCATATTCCATGCCTATGAGTGCATGACTGCCCTCGACCTCATGACTTACAGCTTTGCCTATGTCGTGCAGAAGGCCGGCCCTCTTGGCCTTGGCTTGATCCATCCCCAGCTCCGCCGCCATCATTCCGGCTATATGAGCAACCTGACGGGTATGCTCAAAAACATTCTGGGCAAAGCTGTAACGATATTTAAGCGAACCTATAAGTTTGATAAGTTCAGGATGGACATTTGCAACATTGAGTTCAAGACAAAGCTGTTCACCGGCTTCCTTGATGGACGCGTTAACTTCCTTTTCGGCTTTTTCTACAGTCTCTTCAATTCTCGTCGGATGTATTCTGCCATCGGCGATTAGATTTTGTATGGCGATCCTCGCCACTTCGCGTCTTACGGGATTGAAACCCGAAAGAATAACGGCCTCCGGGGTATCGTCTATAACGATGTCTATTCCGGTAGCCGCCTCCAGTGCTCGTATATTTCTGCCTTCCCTGCCTATTATTCTGCCCTTCATTTCGTCGCCCGGAAGCTGAATCACCGAAATGGCACGCTCGGCCACATAATCCGATGCCATACGTTCCATGGCTGTAGCCATTATGTACTTCGATTTTTTGGCCGATTCTTCCTTGGCCCTTTCTTCTATCTCGAGAATGCCTCGCGCGGCGTCCTGCTTGGCCTCGTCCAACATCGATTCAGAAAGTTGCCGCTTTGCTTCCTCAGCGGAAATGCCCGAGAGATTTTCAAGTTTTTTCCTGGCCTCGGCAACTATTTCCATGTAGCGCTTTTCCAAGCCTTCTACGTGCTTTTTCTTATCTGTTATCGACTGATCGGCCTTTTGTACTTCTTCCTCTTTCTTTTCGATGAGATTGAACTTTTTGTCGAGATTGTCTTCCTTGGCCTGCAGCCTTTTCTCGAGTTGATGCAATTCTTTTTGTTTCGCCTGACTTTCAGCCTCGAATTCGGAACGCGATTTAAGCTTGATATCCTTAGCCTCAAGCCAGGCTTCCTTTCTTAGATTCTTAGCCTCATGCTCGGCATCGCGCAATATAGATGACGCCTTGGATTCGGCTTCTTCAAGAGATTTTTTGCCTAACTGCCTCCTTATCAAGACCCCAATTCCAACACCTGTTGCAAATACCGCCATTGCGATAACCACTATATGCCAAAGTTCGAAATTCACGCACACCTCCTGTATGTAAACCGACCCGCGGGAACTCCCGCTGTTCGGGACTCATATACATCTTATCATACGCTTTTCAGTGACCACCCAGTCCACCTTGCAAAAGGCCGCTGACGAACGAGGGAGATTGGATACGATTTGAAAATCGTAAGCAAGAGCCACCCTCACACCGCTGAAATTATCAAGAACATTGTCGTAAAACCCTTTGCCAAAGCCGAGCCTAGCGCCACTTAAATCGAATGCCACTCCGGGAACTATCGCCATTTCCATATTATCGAGATCCCGAAGCTTACTTTGCTTGCCGCTTGGTTCGAAAGAACCTTCGCTTGTATGCATAAGCTCCGAAAGATCAAATATTCGATAATAGGCGAGTTCCCCTTGCGCATCCTTTCTTGGATAGTAAAGCTCCTTTCGATTTCTGTCGGCCTCTTCAAAAAGTGTCTTTGTATGAACCTCGTTTGCATGGGGAGAGTAAAGGCCAATTCTTCTCGCTGTCCGCCACTCCTCCATCAAAAGCACCCTCTTTTGAATTATCGCGCTATACTCGACCACATCACCGTCGCTCATTTCGTCACGGGTGGCTAACACGCGGTTATAGATCTTGAGCTTTGATTCCATAAGAAAAACCGCCTCACTTTCATTACTGGGAATTTATTGAGAAAACTCAAGCCGAGTGGAGGACCCTGCTTCGGATCAAAAACGGGACCAGAAATGCCAACCTTGCGGTGACAAAGCCCCTAACAAACAACCAGCCGATAAATCCGGCTAGCCAAATTAAGTTTTGATCCGTTCATTGGTCCTATAGCAACTTCCGCAATCGAAAGTTAAACAGCTCAAATCAATCTCAATAAACCTAACCGACAACCGCACCCATATACTAAAGCCCTGCAACCATTTCAAGTCAGATCTCGCATCTAAATAAATATAAAATATATCATATTTATAAAAAACCCCACTATGGCCGTGTGGCATCTTTATTTTTGAACCCGACCTTGAAAGGTGGGCGATCATTTTACTGCTTTAAGGCTTCCCTAAAGCGAACTTTAGGGCATGCACACCACAGTAAGGGACAATCCCCAAAAATAAATTAAAGGTTCTAAAAATATGCGACACCATCACGCACCAAGCAGGGATTTTTTTAACACTTTTTTTAAAAGAACAAAACTCAAAAAACAGAAAATTATATTTGTAAATCAACTAGTTCTATCAGATCCTCTATTTTCTTTTCTACCATTGTGAGCTTCTGTTCCTTGTCTTGTTTAAAGCGAAAATATTCATCAGCGATGTTCATGGCGGCAAGTATTGCCACATTAATGGAGGCCACCGACTTTGTGTTTTGCATGACCTCGTTTATCCTGTCATCAACGAATTTGGCGACTCTATTGACATAATCATCGTCGGACTCGCTTTTGATCATGAATTTCTGGCCCATGATCGAAATTTCCATCGTCCTTTTCACAAGATCCGCCCTCCGTGAGATTTCATATTCCCTAATGCCAACTGAAATTTCGCACCTGTAATGATAAGGCCTGTCCTCATTGCAGTCAAGTTAATAGAGCTTTGCTTAAACTGTTTTTTCCTTAAAAAACGGATATCTCTATCGGGATGCTTGAAAATGATTTAGCAATCGCCTAAAGGATGACTTTAACCTTGTAAAGGTCCTAATTAGAGTAAAATAAAGGATACCTCGCGATTTGGAACATCGACATCTTCAACCTCGATGCACACTTTGTCGCCTATCGCAAAGACTTTTCCAGATTTTTTGCCGACAAATTTCATTCCCTGTTCGTGATAGGAATAGATATCATCGTCCATAGCGCTTATATGAACGAGTCCTTCGACGAAATAATCGATAAGTTCCACAAAAAAGCCAAACTTAGTGACATGTGAAATTATGCCGTCATATTCATCACCTATCATGTCCCGCATAAAAAGACAGGCATGAAGCTTTGCCATTTCCCTTTCGGCCTCCATGGCCATTCTTTCGCGACGAGAGCAGTGCTCGCATATTTCGGCCAAATTGCTGCGTTTCATCCCTCCCCGCTTTCGAAAATCTTCTTTTCGTCTGGATATGCCTATCACTGATTTTACAAGCCTATGCACCACAAGATCCGGATATCTCCTGATTGGCGAGGTGAAATGACAGTAGCACCCGGAGGCCAATCCAAAATGACCCGCATTTTTATCGCTATAGATCGCCTGCGACATGGAGCGCAAAAGCATGTGATTTACAAGCCTTTCCTGCGGTTTCCCCCTGACCGCTGCCGCTATTTTAGCGAGATCGGCCGGTTTCATATCCTTTCTGATACGAAATTTATAACCCAAATTGTGCATGAGGATTCCAAATTCCTTGAGCTTTTCCTCGGGCGGAGTTTCGTGAACACGATATATGCAAGGTGATTTCATATCCGTAAGAAACCGGGCCACAGCCTCGTTGGCGGCTATCATGAATTCTTCGATCATCATGTGCCCCACGTGTCGTTCGGCGCGGACGATATTAGAAACCTCCCCTTTCATATCGATTATTATTTCAGGTTCAGGCAAATCGAAATCTATCGTCCCTCTGGCAAGGCGATTTTGTCTTAACCTTTTAAAACATTCCTCCATCACCTTGAATTCACCTAAAAGCCCTTTATATCTTTCCAAGATCTCCTCATCTTTTTCGATCAAAATCTTCTTCATGGAGGTGTAGGTCATTCTCTCGACGCTCTTTATGACACTCTCATAAAAATCTGCAGACAAGATATTTCCTTCTGTATCGATTTTTATCTGGGCGGTTAGGGTAAATCTATCTTCGTTTGGCTTGAGGCTACAGGCATCGTTTGAGAGGGCCTCGGGAAGCATGGGTATGCAATCAGCTGGAAAATATACCGATGTACTCCTTGCATATGCCTCGTCATCGAGTATGCCATTTTGAACTACAAAATGTGAAACATCCGCAATAGAAACAAACAGGGTTATCGCATCGTCGGCTTCACTCCTAACGGCCACAGCATCGTCGAAATCCTTGGCACTTTCGCCATCGATGGTGATAAATGGAATGGATCTCAAATCGACTCGATCGCCGTATTTTCCATCGAGTCGCAAAAATTCCTGCCTCGCGAGAGAAGCCTCCTTCTCAACCTCGGCTGGAAAATCGCGCACGAGCTGATGTTTAAAAATCACCGCAGATTTTTCAGTAGAAACATCACCGCGTTTGCCAAGCACAAGTTCTACCTCGCCCATCATCGGCCTTTCTCCACCGGGATAGGTTTTGATCGCCACAACGACATTGTCGCCGTGCTTGGCTCCGCCTAGCTTATTTGAAGCAACTTCGACACGATGTTTGACGCGTCTGTCATCAGCCACAACCACAAACCCTCTGCCGTGAGATTCCAGACGACCCATAAGCATTTTCATGCGTCTTTCGACTATCGACCTGATGCGCCCTTCCATCTTGCCGCCTCTGCCCGGAACTGCAACGGCTTCGACAAGATCGGTGTGCAGCGCATCGCCTATATATCTCGCCGGCACGAAAAGATCTTCGCTGCACTTATCGGCAGAAACGACAAAACCGTACCCGTCCCGATGAAGGACCAGACCTCCTATCACAGTATCTGAGGTCTTTGACGCCTTGCCAATCACGCACCGGTCCTTTCCCGGGCGTTTCTTCCCAACTGCCATCGTCGATCCAGCTTTTCCCAGCCTTGCGCCTTTTCTATGTTTTTTCATCGGCTAGATAATAGTCATCTCTAGGAACAGGTCAAGGATATCACATAAGCCCAAGTTCTTTCATCTTGGCATAAAGAGTTGTCCGGCCAAGCCCCAGCACTCTTGCTGTTTTCGATTTATCGCCGCCGCAAAGCTTTATGGCTCGTTCTATATAATTGCGCTCGGCCCTAGATACATATTCCCTAAGCGCCCCTACCGCATCGGCCACCGAGGGCACGGGAACCGGACAATCAGGCAAAGACGAGGAGCATCCATTCATGGCCCAATGAGGAAAAGAGGCTTCATCTATAACATCCCCTTCGGAAACGATGGTAAGTCCGTGAATGACATTTGAAAGCTCGCGCACGTTACCGGGCCAGTGATAAGCCATCAGACGCGACTTCGCGCCAGATGAGAGTTTTTTAGGTATAGGCCCCCTCGAAAAGCGTCTAAAAAAATGTTCGGCCAACTCCAATATATCTTCCGACCTCATTCGAAGGGGAGGTATGCTAAGCTGGATGACGCGAATACGATGATAGAGATCCATACGAAAATCGCCTGCTGCCACCTTTTTTTCGATCAACTCGTTGGTTGCGGCAATTACCCTAAAATCCGCTCGTATGAGTTCATTTCCACCGAGTCTTGTAAATTCCTTCTCCTGAAGCACGCGCAGTATCTTCGCCTGCATCTCGAGCTTTAGCGCCCCTATCTCATCTAAAAAGATGTCCCCGCCATCGGCCAGCTCGAATTTTCCTAGGCGTCTTTTAAGCGCGCCCGTATAGGCACCGGGTTCGGATCCGAAAAGCTCGGCCTCTATGAGGTTATCGGGGATGGCAGCGCAGTTTACAGCTACAAACGGCCGTCCCGAAACACCTTCGGCCCTGTGTATGTATCTTGCTAAAAGCTCTTTGCCGGTTCCGGTCTCACCGCAGATGAGCACGTTGGCGCCATGCCCCTTTAGCTGATCTGCCTGAAACAAAAGCCTCCTTATTGAATCGGATTTGAAAACTATCTGATCAACCTCCGGACGATTTTGATCTTCTATCAAGGCATCGTATTTTTCACGCATACGTCTTGCGTCCGTAAGCCTTTCGACCACCGCTATAAATTCCGCCCTATCCAACGGCTTGGTCATATAATCCGATGCACCCCCGCGCATGGCCTTAACTATGGTCTTTGCATCCCTCCTGCCAGATATCATGATAATATCTATGTCCGGACTGCATTTTTTGATCGAATTTATGGCTGATATGCCGTCGCTGTCTCCCAAACCAACGTCCAACAATACGATATCCACCGATTTTTCCTCAAGAATCGCAAGGCCTTCTTCGAGCGTTGGAACACCTATCAGCCTGAAATGTTCCTTTAATTGGAGAGAAAGACTAACTAGAAAATTTTTATCGTCATCTATGCATAAGATTTTTTGTGATTTCATCGATTTCTCCTGATTTCTCCTGATATCGATACTCGCTTGAGCAATAACAATGCCAGATATCAAAAATCTGTAATAAAGCGATATTTATGGATATATCTCCATTGAGAAACTTTATGTTTCAAAATCAGAACAGATACAATGACCAATATTCCGAACAGTGTTCACAAAACAAAACACATATTGACATTATACGATACAAAAATCGATGACACGAAACCAATCACATCACCGGCGAACATTCAACGAAAAAACAACAACGTAATAATTTACTTTAAATAACAACACTCAACATATTGATGAGCAATATAACATTGCCAAATCAAAAACGCCTAAATCAATCACAGTCTTGTTGATTTAAAAATGATTTTATTATAGAGTCGGCACAAATCTGGAGGGATCATGCCGATCAAAAAAACGGCAACGCCCTATAAGACACAGACGATAAAAGCTGGAAGGATCTCAAAAAACAAAAGACGGTCCGAATTATCTGTAAAAAAAACAAACCTCGAAGATCTGATAGTGAATGTTTCAAACCAAGTACATTCACATAATTCCTCGACATCAAATACGTTTCACACATTTACCGATCTAATCTCAGAGCAAAGCGCTTTGCAGACGTCCAAAGATTTTTCCTCGCTTTTAACGATAGATCCCTACTTCGCTTTCGCCTATTGGGAAATAACCCCCAAATCAATGATAGATGCCGCCGCTAAAGTAGGTGCGGACGCAAAGCTGATACTGCGTTTCTATGACATCTGCGACAACCTTGATCTATCCCAGACAAAGACTTGGGATTTCGAAGTATTTGACCGCATCGGCAACTGGTATCTAAAATTACCATCATTTTCCGAACGGTTGCGCATGGAAATCGGCGTAAAAAGCTCGACAAGATCTTTCGAGCCCATAATGGCCTCTGACGCTAGACACATACCGGCTAGAGGCATCGCTGCCTCCGCGCCAATTAAGTGGATAGTAGATAAGGATACAAATAATGAAAGCTACACAGAGGCAAACACCGAAACTCTAAAAAAGACGTTAGGTCCCTACTTCTACGATCTGCTCATGCGCGGCAGGTTTGAATCCATCACCGGGTCCAGCGTGGAAGCGATATTTCACAGGATTGAAAAACTCTAGCCGGAAATTCCATCAAAGAAATTTGTCGAAGACTAGAAAAAACCCCCCTCGCGAAGTTGTTATAATATTAAAAATGATGTATAGACCTTGGTCATGTGCGCCCAGATGAGTATTTTTCCCGAAGGTCCAGAAATAGGAAACATCGTAGGTGGCAAATACTGCCTAACCAGAAAAATATCTGAAGGCGGTGGAGGAATCGTCTGGAGCGCAACCACATCCTCAGGTGCGGACATAGTGTCGACGGGCAGTTGAAACTAGGCAATTTATGGGCAGTTCAAAACCAGCAATTTTGATGCCCATGGGTTAGGGTCGTTTACTCCTCCGAAGATTTATTTTCAACACAAGTTTGATGCAGCCTGTAACTTTTTCCATTAAAGGACACCATCACAGCATGATGCAAGAGTCGGTCGAGTATGGCAGAGGTTGTGGCGGCATCGCCAATAAGCTTTGGCCAATCTTCCAGCGGTCGATTCGATGTCATGATAGTAGAGTTTTTTTCATAGCGCCGCATGATTATTTCTAAAAGTTCTTCTGCCCTATCTGGCGGTAATTTCTTCATACCCAAGTCATCCAAGACCAATAAATCGGGTGCAAGCAGCTTTTGTGTGAGAGCTTTTTTAATGCCAGTTGCGTTGGCTTCAATGAGCAGCTCTAAGAGCTCGTGCAATTGATAATACAAAGCCTTCAGCCCGGCTTGAACTGCGCAAAGGGCAATCGCCTGAGCCATGTGCGATTTGCCGGTGCCCGGCGGGCCGATAAAAATAGCATTCCGGGCATTTTGCACAAAGCGGGTGGTGGAGAGTTCAAAAAGAGTTTGTCGGGGAAGCTTTGGATTGAAATCAAAGTTGAAGTTGTCGAGCCGTTTATTGGAATTGATCCTTGCTGATTTGATTCTGCGTTCGAGCAATCGGTCTTTGCGTTTGTCCAGCTCATCGTTGAAGATGATTTCAAGAAAGTCAGCCGGATCGAGATTGTCGATCTTGGCCTGTTCAATGCGCGCCGGTAGCGCTGCTATAAGGCCAGAAAGCCTTAAGGTCTTGAGCGTTTTGACCAGGTCGTTTTTTATAAACATGTTTTCTCCTTTAAGGTTTGGGCGCATTTATTCCACAGTGAGTGGTACTCGGTGGCGGAGCGAATGCACTCGTGGTTTTGGGTAAGGGTAACCGTTGTTTCTTGCGGCGCTTTGGCTTTATGCTCAAGTATGTTTTTAACGGCACGATAACCGCTGAGTTTGTTTTCCAAACAAAGATTTGCGGCCTGCTCGATATCCTTGGGATCATATTTTCTGGCGAAGGATAAAATACCTTGGATATGGCGAATAGAACAGTACGGATCTGTTGTTAGTATTTTCTGAGCCAGAGCTTGGGTGCTTGGACCTACTGCTGCCGCTCGCAATAAAAGATTCCTATGCAAACTGCTAGTTTGTTTTTGCAGCGGCAGATGATCTTGGTTGGTGTTGAATCTGCCGGGTTTTGAGATTACGTGTTTGGCCAATCTTCCATGGGTTTTGGGATCGATGATGGTAACAAAGACATTATCCACATATACAATGACGTCCCGTCCCACATGCGTGTGAGGCGCTGAATAATAGGCACTATCCACTACGACGTGGCCATCGATATGAACACGCCGTGAGAGGACTTGATTTAAATTGAAACACTCATCAGGGAGTTTTTTGAGGGCTGGTTTCTCTTCAGTAAAAAAGACCTCATTGACCTGCCTTTTGGTGGTGCCGTGGATACGCGTGTCAGCGCAGTGAGCGCCCCAATTGTCTAAAAACTTTTGTTGTTCCTCAATGGTTTCGAACTTTCTGCCCTTGAGTGCCCCTTGGGTGTAGTTGATTTCGCTTTCGACCTTGCCCTTATGGCGGGGCATAGCCACGCGGCACGGCAGCGCTACGCAATTGTAATGCACAAGCATTTTAGAATACAATTCGTTGAGCTCGGGGTCGTAGATATCGGGCTTGATGACGCCCTCTTTGAGATTGTCCAAAACAGTCGTGGCCGGCACACCGCCAAAAAAATGAAACGCTTCTTCATGTAATTTTGCCCATATCAAAGAAGAGGACTTCCACACAACCTTTCGAAAAGTTTTACGCGAGTGCGACAGTTTGTAGCAAAATAACCATGGCCGGACGTGCTTACCGGTTACAGGATGGCGGGTGAGAGCTCCGCGGCCATAATCCACCTGACCTTCAGCTCCTGGTATTGTTGGAATTACTGCAAACACTTCGGGCGCTTTTTGCCGAATCTTGCGAGCGAATCGTTTCACCGAATCATAGCCGGCAGTGAAATTAGCCTCTGTTTTAAGATCGTACCAAACATAGTAGGCATCCATGCCGCGAGAAAGGCGCTCTTCGATAAATGCACGATACGGCTCACACAGAGATTGCGATAACGCTTTGTCGACTGGTTTGGTGGTTTGACCCGGCGGGCACCCCGAAAAAGAAATTGCCGGTTTTGACGAAAAGCCGGTGGGCACCTTGACTGCTAAATTGCCGGTTTTGGCTGGCCGTCCACGCTTGATCTCAAAACCGTGCGCTCTGACATACGCGCTAACCGTATCCCGGTGAATCCCCAGTCTTTTTGAGATCTTATCAATGCTTTCGCCGGCTGTAAAAAGAGCTACGATCTGTTCTTGTTGCATATTTGATTTCCTGTTCATTCGGTCTCCCCTTTTAAAGTGAGACCAGTTCAGGTCATCAAAATTGCCTAATTTCAAGTGCCCATAAATTGCCTAATTTGGGTGCCCGTCAACAGACATAGCGCTTAAATTTCTTAAATGGTCGCCTCTTCGCTCAAAAAGCGACGCTGCGGAACGCTTCAAAAACGAATTTTCCATATTAAAATCGCTGTCACATCCCAATATTTCTACGATCTACGATTTCGGAAAAGATGCCGACTCTGGCTTTTATTTTTTCACATCCGAATTAATCAGCGGAGGCGATCTTCGAAAACTCAAAAAAGCCCCCATAGAAATTTTAGAACCTCTGCTCTTACAGGCCCTTCGCTCGCTGGAATACATAGCCAATTACAAGCTCTTGCACCTTGACATAAAACCTCAAAATCTTCTGCTGCGCGAAAAAAACGAGAAAAAGAACCTTGCCTTGATAGATTTTGGCCTGGCCGCATTTAGGCCTCCGGACAGGCCCGGCGGAACGGCAAACTACATTCCTCCCGAGCTGATAGTAAGAAGACTTGGAATTCAATCGCACGATTTTCCAAAACCTGACCGACGAAGCGACCTATATTCGCTTGGTGTAACTTTTTACTACTGTCTTACCGGAGTCCAGCCGTTTCGCGCCAAGACTCAAGACGGCCTCGGAACGGATCCCGAGGCAACACTCAAAAACCATCTAATCATAGACCCTCCCCCTCCGTCGGCCTTGAGAAACGATATCCCGCATTACCTCGACAGGATCATAATGAAACTCATGGCGCGCCATCCAGACGATAGATACCCCTCCGCCATAATTGCCGCCCAAGCCCTTCAATACAGTTCGCCGCGTGATTATCCTGCCGAAAGCGTAGAATCGCTTCTTTCCTATCTTCCGCGGGAAGGCAGGATGATCGGCAGGGGAGCTGAAAGAATGTATATCCAATCCGCCATAGAAGCGCTCGCTTCCGATAAAAAAATAAAAAAACCTGTGATCATAATCGAAGGCGCTCACGGAAGCGGAAAATCCAGACTGCTGCGTGCGTGCAAGCCATTCGCCCAGCGACTGGAAATAGCCGTAGAGTTAGCTGAAGATACGAGCGGGTTCATAGATAACGAAGATTCAGCAACCAAACGTGAAAAGATGCTTCTACTAGTCGATGATGCGGAAAAGTATCTTCAGACGCCAAAATCAGGCGAGCTTGAAAATATCTCGAAGAGCATTCTGCTTTATCTCAAAAACCTCAGGCTTTCCCGAAAACTCGATGCAACCAAAACAAAGCAAAACCTAATTATATTTACCGTCAATCCTGAACGATTGACAGGCGAACTTTTGATGGAAAAATTTCGTCTCGAAAAAGACATGTGCCACATTCTAAGCCTTGGCAATTTCAATGTAGCGGAAGTAGGCGAGTATTTGGCCGCCTTGCTCGGCGAAAAGCCCGACAAATCGGTGGTGGAACAACTCCACAGATATTCGGGAGGAAACCCCCTCGTTCTTACCGAACATCTGGAAGGAATGATTTTCGAAGGTAGGCTCTTTTCACTCGCTGGAAGACCGGATGCAAAAACCATAAAAACGCTGGGAATAGATTTCGCCCAGACGATTTCATCCAGAACACTTTCCGATACGATTGAGGCAAAGCTATCTCGCCTTTCCGATGATGCAAAAAAGCTCGCTTTCATACTTGCCTGCTGGCACAGGCCGGCAAGCTCCGACGAACTTTCAGCGACCTCATGTATTGCAAAGGCCCAGCAAGCACTTCTCGAATTGACAAAAATTGACATTCTGGAACGAAGCCCCAAGGACGGGAAATTGTCTTTCTCAAATCCTCATCTCGCATCGATTATATTGCATGGCAAAAGTACAAAGGACACGGAAGCTGTACACGACAAAATATTTGCCCAGCTAAAATCATCTCGAAAAACTGGCCGCGATGAACTGCTTTTGCATATAGCCTACGGCCGAGATTCAAATGAAAAACATTCCGCATTAAGAACTCTCGCAAATTCATGCAAATCCCACGGAAAATACATTGAAGCGATCAAACATCTAACAGCTCTTTTAAAAACCACCGGCGTCGAACATCGGGAACTTAAGGCATCTGTCCACGAAGAAATAGGCGCCCTTTTTGAAAAGCTGCAGAGATACGACGAGGCGCTCTCTACTTACTCCTCGATCAAAAAAATCAAATGCAAATCCGCAGATGCCGTTTATTTCAAGCTCAAGATGCTCGAATTGATCGGCAGACTGGAAATGAGGAGAAGAGATCTCAAGAGGGCCGCCAAAATATTTTCCAAAGGAATCAAGCTAACTGGAAACAAGAAAAATCTCGCCTTATGGCGCATACGTTTCGAAAATTATCTAGGCGGCATAGATTTGCGCAGCGGCAATTTTAAATCGGCTGTGGAAAGATTTAAAAAAACTGAAAAAGTCACAAAAAAAATCCTCAAAACTTCCGAGCGCAGAAAAATAGACAACAACGAACTTGGAGAAGCGCTGCTTCGCAGTGGAAAACACAAGGAAGCTCTTAAAATACTTTTGCGCGAATACGCCGCCGCCAAGGCCTCTGAAACGACAGATAGAATTGCAGGCAGCCTCTATCTCATAGGCAATGCGTTAAGAAGCGAAGCAATTCGAGACTATGATGGTGCCAGGGTCAGATATCTCGAAGGTCTCAATATCGCAAAAAAACACAAACTGCTTAGAATGCAACTACGCATCGGAAACGGCATTGGCAATTTATGTTTCATGATCTCAAAACCCAAGGAGGCTTTTCGATATTATCAGGAAGCATTCAAGCTCTCCCAGCAAATAGACAGCACTACCACGAGCGTCGAATTGATGATAGGGATGGGACTCGCTTCGCAAAAACTGGGAGATATAGACAAAACAATCGAATATTTCGAGGCAGCGCTAGATTTTTCAGGCGGACCCAAGGGTGATGCAGCCGGCATCATAAGACAGTTTCGATCGACAATCTACGTTTCGCTGGCAGATGCCTATTATCAAAAAAAGAATTTTGAAAAAGCACGGGAATATATAGATCTTGCCAAGGCGCTGGATAAAAAAGAGAAACTCACACCCGATCTAAGATACAGCCTCTACGGCACCGCAGCCGAAATGCTCATTGAATATGAGGATTACGAAGAAGCAAAAAAATACATGCCCACTTTAAGAGCCATAGCAAAGATCCTGCCGGGCGCAGCCTCTCATCTGAAGGAACTTGAGGGAAGATTTTTTCAAATCGAAGAATCTACTGCTTAAACACGATTTCACCGTCATCCAAATCGGCCTCTATCTTCGAACCTTCCTTGAAGCGGTTTTCGAGAATAGCGTTTGAAAGCGGGTCTATCAAAAATTTTTGGATGGCGCGTTTAAGCGGCCGCGCCCCATAGACCGGATCGAAACCCTTTTTCGAAAGAAATTTTTTCGCAGACGCGGAAAGCGAGAGCGTCATGCTCCTGCCCTCTAGCAGCCTTAGAAAACGTTTCAACCAAATATCCACGATGGCTTCGATTTGCGCCTCGCCTAGCGAATGGAAAATCACAAGATCGTCTATGCGATTTATAAACTCCGGCCTGAAATTCTCCTTCATCGCCGAAAGCACTCTTTCAGTGACCTCATCATCATTGCCTGCAATATCGGTTATGTACTGGCTGCCCACGTTGGAAGTCATAATTAAAACCGTGTTGGTAAAATTTACCGTCCTACCCTGACCGTCAGTTAGCCTTCCATCGTCTAAAATCTGCAAAAAGATATTAAAAACATCTTGGTGCGCCTTTTCGATTTCATCAAAAAGGATGACCGAATAGGGACGGCGACGCACGGCCTCGGTGAGATAACCGCCCTCTTCATAACCGACATATCCCGGAGGTGCGCCGATGAGTCTTGCGACCGAATGTTTTTCCATAAATTCACTCATGTCTATTCTGACCATAGCCCGTTCGTCGTCAAAGAGAAATTCGGCAAGCGCCCTCGCGGTTTCCGTCTTACCCACACCTGTCGGCCCCATGAATATAAACGATCCTATGGGACGGTTTGGGTCCTTAAGTCCTGCGCGTGAACGACGAACGGCAGCGGCAACTTTGGAAAGCGCCTCGTCCTGACCTATGACACGATTGCGCAGCTTGTCTTCTATGTGGATGAGTTTTTCCGCCTCGCCCTCCATCATCCGCGTAACCGGAATCCCCGTCCACTTAGAGACTATCTGGGCGATATCCTCTTCGGTGACGGCCTCGGTCAACATACGTTTGTCCTTTTGCAACTCGCACAGGCTCGCCTCGCAACTTTCTATCTCCTTTAAAAGGGCTGGGATCGTGCCGAATTTCAGCTCGGCAGCGCGGTTTAAATCGCCGTCGCGCTCCGCTTTTTCCTGATCGACCTTCGACCGTTCGAGCTTTTCACGGGTATCTCGTATGGTCTTTATGGCATCTCTTTCCATTTGCCAGTGGGCTTTGAGCGTCCGTGAATCCTCGCGCAGACTGGCTATTTCCCGTTCCAGCTCGGAAAGCCTTGATTTGCTTGCCCGGTCGCTCTCCTTTTTGAGAGCGGCGCATTCTATCTCGCGGCCCATAATGCTGCGTTCTATCTCGTCTATTTCCACCGGCAAAGAATCCACCTCTATGCGCAGCTTGGAGGCCGCTTCATCTATAAGATCTATCGCCTTGTCGGGAAGAAAACGATCGGCGATGTACCTGTCAGAAAGCGTGGCTGCGGCTATTATTGCGGAATCCTGAATGCGCACACCGTGATGAACTTCATATTTTTCCTTGAGACCGCGAAGTATAGCAATCGTATCCTCAACGCTAGGAGGCCCCACATAGATCTGCTGAAAACGACGCTCGAAGGCGGCATCTTTTTCGATGTGTTTTCGATATTCGTTAAGGGTCGTGGCTCCGATACAGCGAAGTTCGCCTCTGGCCAACGCTGGCTTTAACATATTGGAGGCATCTATCGCCCCCTCTGCGCTGCCGGCGCCTATTATCGTGTGCATCTCGTCGATGAAGAGTATTATCTCGCCGCCACTTGCCGTAATCTCTTTTAAAACGGCTTTCAACCTGTCTTCAAATTCGCCACGGTATTTGGCGCCCGCGACAAGAGAAGCAAGATCGAGAGCCACAAGTCTTTTGTCCTTTAAAGTCTCGGGTATATCGCCTGAAACTATTCTTTGCGAAAGTCCTTCGACTATAGCCGTCTTGCCAACGCCCGGTTCGCCTATAAGCACCGGATTGTTTTTCGTGCGTCTGGAAAGCACATGAATCACCCGACGAATTTCGTCGTCGCGGCCTATCACCGGATCGAGCTTCCCCTGCCTCGCCATATCAGTAAGGTCACGAGAATATTTTTTAAGCGCCTGATATTTGCCCTCGGGGTCCTGATCGGTCACGCGGTGCCGGCCGCGTAATTCCTTTAGGACGGCCAGTATGACCTTCTTGTTTATGCCCTGTTCCCGGAGAACATCCCCTGCCTTGCAGCTTTTTTCCTCGGTCATCGAAATCAAAATATGCTCGCACGAAACAAACTCGTCGGTAAGTGAAGAAGCTATTTTGAAAGATTCGTCGAGTATGCGAGAAAGAGCCGCCGACACGTACACCTGCGAAGCATCGCCCGACACGCAAGGAAGCGACCTTATTGTGGACATGAGTTTTTCGGAAATCATTCCGCTGTTTGAACCTATTTTGCCAAGTATGGACGAAACGATGCCGCCTTCCTGATTGATTAAGGTATAAAGGAGATGCCAAGGAGTTATCTCCTGCTGATTTAGTTTTCCGGTTAATTCCTGGGCTGACTGCATGGCTTCCTGGGCCTTTATGGTCAATCTGTCCATTCTCATAGGGATCTCCTTTGAATATACCGATAATATGGACATTGTTTCACAAAATTCAAGATTTTAGATTGAAAATTGACTATTTCCAAGAAGTCAATAGACTCTGCAGCCGGAAAAACCGGAGGACAGATGACTTCTTTTGCACTTCTTCTTTTGGCGATAATTTTCTTGGTGCTTGCCCACAAATTCTACGCCCCGAGAATAGAACGCATCTTGGGCGTTAAGAAGACAAGACCGACTCCAGCGCACGCGATGCGTGACGATATCGATTACTGCCCGGCCAAAGCACCGGTGCTTTTCGGTCATCACTTCGCATCGATAGCTGGCGCAGCACCCATAATAGGGCCCGTGATCGCCGCGGCCTTCGGCTGGGGGGCGGTCGCAATTTGGGTAATAATCGGGGGGATATTTCTTGGCGCAGTTCATGACTATGCTTCGCTCATCGCATCGGTTAGACATGAAGGCCGGTCAATAGGACAGGTGATAGAGTCCTATGTTGGAAATCTCGGCCGTCGGCTTTTTCTTATCTTCGTATGGACTACGCTTGTGCTTGTCATCGCCGTTTTTCTTGTAGTCACTGCCCAAACCTTCGTCACAGTTCCAGCTGCTGCCTCAGCTTCTAGTTTGTTTATAGCGCTGGCCATAGTATTTGGCGTGTTCCTCTACAGATTAAAGCTTCCCTTGGGAATCCTATCGGCAATAGGCATAGTATTTTTGGCAATATGCATATACGCGGGAAATTCTTTTCCCTTAAATATGTCTCTTGACGTCTGGATAGCCGTTCTTCTTGTCTATATCTTCATAGCTTCTGTGACTCCTGTTTGGATACTGCTGCAACCGCGCGACTATCTAAATTCATTTCTCCTCTATGCACTGCTGATCTTCGCCATCGCAGGCATCTTCATCGCACGTCCTGCAATTGAGTTACCTTTATTTACAGGCTGGAGCCAGCCCGATCTTGGCCCAATCTTCCCCATACTTTTTGTAACCGTAGCCTGCGGTGCGATATCGGGATTTCATTCGTTAGTGGCAAGCGGCACCACTTCAAAACAGCTAAACAACGAAGGCGATGCAAAACATGTGGGCTATGGCGCAATGCTCGTTGAATCGCTTCTTGCGATAGTGGCACTTGTAAGCGTAATGCACCTGACAAGGGGCGATTATTTAGAATTGCTCACAAAAGAAGGACCGGTAGCTCTCTTTTCGCGGGGTGTAGGCGGATTCATAGCGGCGTTCGGGATAGACCCCAAAAACGCGACCCAATTCGCAGCACTTGCCGTATCGGCCTTCGTGCTTACAAGCCTCGACACGGCGACGAGGCTCGGGCGTTTTACCTTTCAGGAATTCTTCGCGCCCAGAGGAGGCAAAAAACCTTCGATACTCTTCACCAACCGTTTTATAGCAACGGCAATAACTGTGGTAGCCGGGGCATCTCTTGCATATTCTGGTCAGTGGAAGGCCATCTGGCCGATATTCGGGTCAGCAAATCAGCTTTTGGCTGCATTAGCCCTGCTGGCGGTAACTTTATGGCTTAGAAAAAGGGGACGGCCCTTTGGCGCTACTGCCATTCCCATGTTCATAATGTTTACAATAACCATTTCAGCGCTGATACTTCTTGTATGGCAAAACGCACGCGGGGGAAACTATGCCCTTGCGTCGATGGCCGCAGGGCTTTTCATACTGGCCATTGTATTGATCGTGGATTCAGTGCGTTCGCTTTTAAAAACCAAGGTCTGCCTACCCCAACCTATCGAAAAATGAAGCCGCCAATACGATGAACAATCTTTTTGCCGGATTATGTTTGAATATTGACGTATTCGCGCCACGAACGGCAGGCGAGATCTTCCAGGCTCTTTTTGCTTATCGCCTCAACGAACCTTTTGGCGAGCTGTATGTTAGTGATAATTGGCACACCGTAATCAGCAGCGGTACGGCGAATGATGTAGCCGTTTGTCAGTTCTTCGCGTTGATAGTTTTTGGGAACATTTATCACAAGGTCCACTTCACGTTCGCGAATGCGAAAATCCGCGGCAACCTCGCCGCCTTCCGAAGGCCAGCCTGCCTTAATCGAAGCTATGCCATGCTCCCTGAGAAAAACTGCAGTGCCTGTGGTAGCATAGATCTTCACCCCCATATCGTTTAAAGTTTTTGCTGCCGGCAGAAAGTAGGCCTTATCCCTTGCAGGACCTGCGGAGAGCAGAACGCTTTTCACCGGAAGCTTAAAACCCACAGCTATCATTGATTTCAAAAAGGCCTCTTCGAAATCGTCGCCTATGCAACCGACTTCTCCTGTGGAGGCCATCTCAACGGATAGAGTTGGATCTGCGCCGGTAAGCCGCGTGAATGAAAACTGCGGCGCCTTTACACCCACATACTCGAGATTGAAGGGTTTGAGTTTTGGCTCTGGAACCGGCCAACCCAACATGACCTTTGCCGCCAGGTCTATCAGATTCTCTCCGCAGACCTTCGATACGAATGGAAAACTTCTTGAAGCCCGGAGGTTACATTCGATGACGCTCACTTCGTTATCCTTCGCCAAAAACTGTATGTTAAAAGGTCCGTTGATGTTCAGAGCTGAGACTATTTTGGCCGCTATGTTTTTGACCTGTCTTATCGTCTCCAGATAGGTCCGCTGTGGCGGGACAACGAGCGTAGCGTCGCCTGAATGAACTCCTGCGTTTTCGACGTGTTCTGAGATTACGTAGGCGAAAAGCTTTCCGCCGCTTGCCACACCGTCGCATTCGATCTCCTTTGCGTTCATTATGAATTCACTGATAACTACAGGATGCTCTTTGGAAATATCGGTCGCTTTGCCCAGAAATTTCACAAGGTCGTCGTCGTTCATCGCAACCGCCATGGCCGCTCCGGAAAGCACATAGGACGGCCTGACAAGAACCGGATAGCCCACCGACGATGCGAAACCGAGGGCCTCATCCATAATGGAAAGCTCCCGCCAGCGCGGTTGTTTAACACCAAGCTCATCTAAAAGTTTTGAAAATTTGTGCCTGTCTTCGGCACGATCTACGTCCACAGCCTGCGTACCCAGTATGTTCACGCCAGCTTCGCAAAGCCCAACCGCCAGATTGTTGGCCACCTGCCCGCCTACGGCCAGAATAATTCCGGCCGGCTTTTCGCGTTCATATATTTCAAGGATGCTCTCGAAAGTGATCTCTTCGAAATAGAGCCTGTCGCATTCATCAAAATCGGTTGAGACCGTTTCGGGATTGCAGTTTACCATTATGGTGCGAAAACCTATTTTTCTTAGAGCGGCAACCATATTTACACAGCACCAATCGAATTCAACCGAACTTCCTATACGATAAGCTCCGGAACCTAGCACCATCACAGTGTTTCTGCCATCCGCCGAAACGTCGTCTTCGGTGCCGGCATAGGTCATGTAAAGATAGTTCGTTTTCGCGGGATATTCCGCGGCAAGGGTATCTATCCGCTTCACACAAGGATTTATACCCATCGATTTCCTAAGTCCCCTGACTTTTTCGAACGTGGATTTACAGACACGAGCGATCTGGGCGTCGGAAAATCCAAAACGCTTTGCTTTCCTTAAAAGACTTTCATCCACTTCCGAAATTTTTCGTCCTTCCAAATCCTTCTCTATTGTGACGATGTTTGCCATCTTGGCTAGAAACCATTTATCTATGCTCGTCAGATCGTAGAGGGCATCGATCGACAACCCTTTTTTAAGCCCCTGATACAAGGCAAACGCCCTGATATCGGAAGGAATGCCGATCTCATCTTGAAGATTTCCAAAATCTACATGCCGCGGATCGGTCAGCCCATCGACGCCTATCTCCAGCATCCGCACGCCCTTTTGCAGCGCCTCCTCGAAGGTCCTGCCTATGGCCATGATTTCACCGACAGACTTCATCCCGGTTCCTATGGTGCGGGAAACTCTTCGAAATTTTTTGAGATCCCATCTGGGAATTTTCACGATTACGTAATCAAGCGCCGGCTCGAAGCATGCCTTCGTCACCTTGGTCACCGAGTTATCGATTTCGAGAAGAGTTTTTCCAAGGGCTATTTTTGCGGATACGAGGGCTAGGGGATATCCCGTCGCCTTGGATGCAAGCGCTGAACTTCTGGAAAGACGCGCGTTGATTTCTATAACCCTGTATTCGCCTGTAAACGGATTTAGCGCATACTGTATATTACACTCGCCAACTATGCCAAGATGCCTCACCGTGCGAATGGCCAATTCGCGCAGACGATGATACTCCTCGTTGGTGAGCGTCTGCGATGGAGCCACAACTATGCTCTCACCTGTATGTATGCCGAGAGGATCGAAATTCTCCATATTGCATACGGTTATGCAATTGTCGGCCGAGTCGCGGACCACCTCGTATTCAATCTCTTTCCAGCCCGCCAGAAATTCCTCTACTAAAACCTGATCTGCGTGGGAGAGCGCGGCGGAAACTCTTTCTACAAGCTGGGCCTCATCTGCGCATGGACCGGAACCGAGACCGCCTAGCGCATAAGCTATGCGCACCATAATCGGATAACCGATCTCTCTCCCAGCCTTTTTGGCCTCATCTAGGGATGCCACTGCAATGCTTCTGGGAACCTTGACCTCGATCTCGGAAAGCTTTTTTGCAAAAAGCTCTCTATCTTCCGTGCATTCTATCGCCGAAACAGGCGTCCCCAGAACCCGCACGCCGTATTTTTCAAGAACACCCGATCTCTCCAACGTAACACCGCAATTAAGCGCCGTCTGACCGCCGAAAGAAAGCATTATACCATCGGGCCTTTCTTTTGCTATAACCCTCTCGACAAAATGTGGCGTCACGGGAAGAAAGTAAACCTCGTTGGCAAGACCTTCTTGGGTCTGGATGGTTGCGATATTGGGGTTTACAAGAATAGTTTCTATACCCTCTTCCTTGAGGGCCTTTATCGCCTGACTTCCGGAATAATCAAATTCACCTGCCTCGCCTATCTTCAGGGCACCGGAGCCTAGGATCAGAACTTTTTTTATCTTATTTTCCAATTAAACTCCGGGGATTCGCAAACCGTTCTATCTGAGCATCGAAATAAATTCATCGAATAAAAAACCCGTATCCACAGGGCCGGGCATCGCCTCGGGATGGAATTGAACGCTCATTATGGGTTTTTTAGAATGCCTTATACCCTCGTTAGTTCCATCGTTGGCATTTGTAAACCACACCTCCCATTCATCGGGAAGGGTGAATTCATCTACGGCGTAACCATGATTTTGCGAAGTGATAAAACACCGCATGGTGCCTTTTAATTGACACGGCTGATTCTGGCTGCGATGCCCGAATTTGAGTTTGTAGGTCTTGGCCCCCGCTGCAAGTGCCAGAATCTGATTTCCAAGGCATATACCAAATGTAGGCAACCCCTTTTTCAGAACTCTTTTTGCCGTGTTTATAGTGGCCTCGCAGGTCAGAGGATCTCCCGGACCATTTGAAAAAAGCACGCCGTCAACATCAAGCGAGGTAATATCGAAATTCCACGGCACCCTCATCACGCTTACGCCACGAGCAAGAAGGCTTCTTATGATCGTATTTTTGCAACCGCAATCGACAAGTCCCACGCGCAGCTTGCTTCCCAAGACAGGATATTCAACTGGCTTTGCAACCGAAACCTCCGATACTGGATGCACCGGACCATGCGAAAATTGTGCATCGGACTCAAGCTGGGTTAGGCAGCCTGCCATCGTGCCTTTTTCGCGCAGAATTTTCACAAGGCTTCTAGTATCGATGCCGTAGATACCGGCAACTCCCTCGCTTTCAAGAAGATCAGACAGACCGCGACTGGCACTCCAGTGATGATGATATTGCGAATATTCAGAAACCACGAGACCTTTAAGATGCACCCTAGAGGACTCGTAGTTGCTTGTAAGTTCCTTTTCAAACCCGTCAGGAACACCGTAATTTCCTATAAGGGGATAGGTTAGCGCCAGTATTTGCCCTCTATAGGATGGATCGGTGAAAGATTCGGGATAACCGACCATGCCCGTATTAAATACCACCTCGCCTGATACGGGAGCTGAAAGCGCAGCCCCAAAAGGAAAACCGCCAAACGCGCTGCCATCCTCTAGTATGAGAGAAATGGATTGACGCTTTGACGGCACAAAAACCCGGGTCATCTTGAGGAAATTTAACTAGAGAACTTAACAGGTGGAGTCAATGGTATAATCGTTTTCAAGCGAAAAAAAATCAAGGCTAAGGTCGAGGTCGAGGTCGAGGTCTTTATAATAGACCTAGACCTTAACCTTAGCCTTAACCTCGACCTTAACAACTCAAGAAACCTACAGTTTGAACGCGAGATAGACGCTGCCCCGCCCGCGTTTTATATAGAGCCTGACAAAGTCGCCCGGCTTGAGAGCGACAACCGCTTTTTCATAGTCGGCTATGGTCTGGATCTTGATATTGTTGAGTTCCAAGATCACATCGTCTGTCCTTACATCAGCCATGGCTACGGCGGTATCGGGTTCCACGCGCACCACGACCACACCTTTAAACGAAGCAGGAACATCGAGTTTTTCGGCGTCATCTGGCGATATACTCCTTACCACAAGCCCCAGATTATCGGCCTTGCCACCGCCGATGTTTGGTTGTTTGAAGGCCTGCTTGCCCTGTTCGAGTTCTCCCACCTTAATCGTGAGATCTTTTTTCTCGCCTTCGCGCAAAATCGTAACTTTGGCATCGGTGCCCGGTTTTACCTGACCTACCTGCAAAGAAAGATCTAGAGGCTCATCGATCTTTTCGCCGTTGAAAGCTATTATGATATCGCCTCTCTTCAAACCCGATTTGGCAGCAGGAGAATCGCTATAAACCTCGGTCACCAAGGCGCCCTCGGTCTTTTCCATATTGAAAGATTTGGCAAGCTCGGGAGTTATATCCTGAATTGAAACGCCAAGCCATCCTCTCGAGATGCTGCCTTTTTCCACAAGCTCTGGAATCATGGCTTTGGCCATGTCTATGGGTATTGCAAAACCTATCCCCTGACCTCCGGCATGGATCATGGTATTTATGCCGATCACCTCACCGTCTAGATTGAACAAAGGCCCGCCGCTATTGCCGGGATTGATCGAAGCATCGGTCTGAATAAATTTCGCATAAGGTGCGTTCCCACCTATCATCCTGCCTTTTGCGCTCACCACACCCACGGTCACTGTATGTTCAAGACCAAACGGATTGCCTATGGCCATAACCCAATCACCGGGTCTTATAGCCTTTGAATCGCCAAGCCTTACCACCGGCAGCTTGGAGCCGGCATCCATCTTGATAACTGCGATATCGCTTCGTTCATCGACACCAAGCACGTTCGCTTTGAACTTGCGGCCGTCGGAAAGCTCGATCTCTATCTCGTCGGCGCCGCTCACCACATGATTATTTGTAAGCACCGTTCCGTTTTCGTCTATTATAAAACCCGAACCAAGACTTCTCGCCAGCTCACCGGGCGGCCTGCCATCGAAAAATTTTTCAAAGAAATCATCGAAAGGATCCTGCGGACCGAAACGGGGGAAAGGCATCATCCTCCTGCCTCCAGCTACCTTTTTAGCCGTCCTTATGCTGACCACAGCCGGGCTTACGCGTTGCGCAAGATCAGCAAAACTTTTAGGCTGCGGCTGAAACCACGCAGCGGGCTTTAGATCGGAATCGGAAACATCCGGAGCGACGGACATACTCACTCCAAATCCCTCGCGCACGCCACCTGTCCAAACTATAACCGTCGCCACGATGGCCGCGGTTGCAAGAGAGATGAGAAAGACAGCCCCTATCGAAAAACGCCTGTTCATGATATTTCCCCCTGGTACCGGTCAGATCCGTTAGAATCCCCGAAAGCTACCTGCTTTTCTCCAGATAAATCATCCTTAGATCATAGAGAAGGTGGCTAAGCAGTTTCTTCTCGTCGTCGTTTAGGTTTCCGGTTGTCTTCTTTTCCAAAATTCCAAGTATGTCTATGGTCTGTTTTGCCAAAGGCATATCTTTTTCCTGTTTGCCGCTTGCCGGATTGGCCACGATACCCAGATGCACCTGAGCGGAGGTCGCAAGCGAGAGGATAAAGGTCGAAAAATCCATTTCGAACAAGTTCGCAAATGCCTCCTTATTCGGCATATCTTCGGATGGCTTTTTAGCCGGTTTTTCCGGGGCATCGGATTTTGACGTGCCGTCCTCCGAAAAACGCCGTCTATCATTTACCTTTACTTCCGCCCGGGAACCGTCTTCTTCGTGTCCCATAAATCCTCCCTTAAATCCCATTACGGATAATATCAAAAAATCGTAAAAGTCTTACTTATCCATTCATCTCGTGTCAAGATCTCGAAAATGCCAGCGGAGCTATCGATCGTTTTATTTTTCATTTGCGATTTCCTCTGCCTTTACCTAGTATCGCGCGCCATGAAGCTTAAAAACTCCATTATTTTGGGCATAATACTTCTTCTTACCTCCTGCGCAAAGAACCTGCCGGTTATAGGCTCCGGAGATCCCGAAAAAGAATTCGCTTCCTGCATGCGACTGGCATCCAAGGGAGATCTTGAAGATTCCGTGCAATGTCTAGAGATGTTCAAAGCCAGATACCCCCAAACAAAACTTGGCCAAGAGGCCGAGCTGAGGATAGGCGATGCCTACTACAAGAAAAAAGACTATCTCATGGCCGCGGAATCCTATTCCGCATATTTGAAGCTTCATCCAAGAAGCAGCCGGGCCGATTATGCGTATTACAGAATAGGCATGTCATATCTCAAAGAAGGCCCCAAGGCCATAGACCGCGATCAGGAATACCTCGAAACTGCCATAGATAACTTCAGAACCGTCGTCAGATTTTTTCCTCAAAGTGAATATTCGCCTCCGGCCAAGGTAAGCCTCCATAACGCAAGAAACCGCGTCGCTCGCAGAATTTTCTACATAGGCAAGTTCTATTACAACACCGGCGAGTACCTAGCCTGCATACCCAGGTTCAAAGCTTTAGCTGAGCAGTATCCCGATTCAGGGCTCGCCGATTTGTCGCTTTATAAGGTGGTGATGGCGAACCTTAAGCTAGGCCGCATAGACGATGCCAAGGCCGCCTATTCAACGCTTGCCATGTCATATTCCGACAGCAATTATACGAAAAAGGCCGAATCAAAAGTATTGAGCGCCGTCCGAAAGAAAAAATAATCTCCTTTGGAGGTCGCGCTATGAAAAGCGTAAAAGAACTCATCACGATCGGCAAGCAATGCTTCGAGAATAGGGAATATTCTAAGGCCGAAGAATATCTGCAAAGCGTCATAAAAACCGGAGTGAGATATGCCGACGTCTATAACATGCTAGGCGTTATCGCCCATTTTCAGGGTAAATTTGCAAGTGCCGTCAAATATTTCAACAAGGCGCTTGAAATCAACCCTCGCTACACCGAAGCCACATTAAATCTCGCGGTTCTTTATAACGATCTCGGCCAGTATGCGGACGCCAAGGCTCTCTACGGAACCCTCAAACATCGTTCGGACAAAACCTCATGCGAAATCGAGCCCGTACTTCGCGGCAAACTTTCCAACCTGCACGCGGACATAGGCGATATCTACAGATCCATAGGCCTTCACGGCAATGCAATCACCGAATATGAAAAGGCCCTCGAGCTCAATCCCACCTACTTGGACATCCGCACAAAACTCGCCCAGGCACTTCGCGAAAATGGAAAACCTGAAGATTCCCTTCAGGAGCTCAAAAAGGTTCTTAGACAAGATGAATCGTACACGTCCGCTCTCATAGAACAGGGCATAACCCTTTATGCGATAAACAGACCAGAAAAAGCCCAAAAATCGTGGGAAGCCGCGCTTCTCTCCGACAAACAAAATAAACACGCCCAAATGTATCTAAGGCTTTGCGAAGCCAGTAGAAATAACGACAAGGTTAAACCCCTAATCGAAAACAAGGTTAAAAATATAAAGACAAAGGTCCGGTCAAAAGACAAAAAAATATGAACGAATTTAGAATCGAAAAGGACGCGATGGGTGAAGTTGAAATACCGGGGAGCGCCCTGTGGGGGGCATCCACGCAGAGAGCCATAGACAACTTTCCTATAAGCGGTCGCACGTTACCAATTGCCTACATCCAGAAGCTGGCACTCATCAAAAAAATAGCCGCCGAGACAAACGCCCGGCTTGGAATCCTGGATAAAAAAATAGCCTGCGCCATATTTTCTTCGGCATCCGAGATAATAAAAGGAAATCACAACGACCAGTTTCCGATAGACGTCTTTCAAACGGGCTCGGGCACCTCTACCAACATGAACCTAAACGAGGTCATAGCCAACCTTGCAAATTTACAACTTGGCGGAAAAACGGGTCTATGGAAACCGGTGCATCCAAACGATCACGTCAACATGTGCCAATCGTCAAACGATGTAATGCCTTCCGCACTTCACGTCGCTGCGGCAGTCGCCATAAAAGAAATTCTGCTTCCAGCCATGAAGTCCTTGCACAAATCTCTTTTAAATAAATCGAAAAAATTTAGAGATATAAAAAAGATCGGCCGCACTCATTTGATGGACGCAGTGCCCATGACCCTTGGACAGGAATTTTCAGGATGGGCAAGACAGATAGAGCGCTGTATATCTATTATCAAAAGCGCCTCCAATGAACTTTGCGAAATTGCATTGGGCGGAACGGCATTGGGAACGGGGCTGGGAGCTCATCCGAAATTTTCAAAACGGGTTTGCAAGGATCTTTCGAAAATTACCGGCATTGAATTTATGCCCGCAAAAAACGCCTTCGAAGCGATATCGTGGAGAGGGCCATCGGTTGCCGTCTCCGGCGCATTAAAAACTTTTGCAACGGCACTTTACAGGACGGCCGACGATATAAGGCTTTTGGCATCGGGGCCCAGACTCGGGTTTTCCGAGATCGAACTTCCAGCACTGCAGCCGGGTTCTTCCATGATGCCGGGCAAGGTCAACCCGGTAATACCCGAAATGGCCTGTCAGGTTGCCAATCACGTCATTGGAAACGACGCCGCCATCACCGCCGCTGCGATGTCCGGGCATCTGGAACTTAACACCCAGTTGCCGCTTGTCGCGATAAATCTGCTCGAATCCATAGAGGTGCTCTCCGCGGCTGCCAAGACATTTGCAAAAAAGTGCATCGATGGAATAGTCGCCAGCGAGAACAAGTGCCGCAAAAACATTGAGATGAGCCTTGCCATGGCCACAGCCCTCGTCCCCCAAATAGGCTATGCCACGGCAAGCGAGATCGCAAAGAAAGCCTATGCCGAGGGAAAAAGCATAAGAGAGATAACCGCTGAAATGAACATCCTAAGCGCCCGGGAACTAGATGCCATTTTCGACATCGATTCACTTATCAATAGAGGCCAAAAATGACCCATCAGGAAAAAATGAACGCAATCACGACAAACATCAAAAAACTAGCCCTGCTAAAACAGCCCGTAAAGATCAGCAAATCAGTAGATTCACATTTCGTTCCAAATCCATACGACGATCGCAACAAACTCCCCAAGGCGGACCTCTCCAAACTGACTGAAATACTGGAAATCGATCCGGCAAATATGACCTGCACCGCAGAATCCGGTGTCACCTTTAACGCCCTCGTGCTGGAAACACTAAAACACGGATTGATCCCCTACACCGTGCCCGAGCTCAAGGGAATAACCCTGGGCGGCGCTGTGTCAGGATGTTCCATCGAATCCATGTCCTATAAGTACGGAGGTTTTCATGACAGCTGTATCGAATATGAAATAATCACGGGAACAGGTGAAACAATGACCTGCAACCCCGAACATAATTCCCAGATATTCGACATGATTCATGGTTCCTATGGAACCTTGGGGCTTCTCACAAAACTCAAATTCAGGCTTTTACCGGCAAAGCCATACGTAAAAATGGAATACAGAAAATACCCGGAGTTTTCCTCTTTTTGGAAAGAGCTCAAAGCTCGATGTCATGCCGCCGATTACGATTTCGTAGATGCAATAATTCACACCCCTGAAGAGTTTGTCGTATGCCTCGGCAAAATGGTCGATAAGGTCCCTTACCTTTCCTCATACGAATGGCTGAACATATTCTACAAGAGCACTCGTGAAAAATCAGAAGACTACATGACCATCAACCAGTATTTTTTCCGCTACGACACCGAATGTCACTGGCTCACAAAAACCGTGCCGCTCATGGAAACCAAGGCAGCCAGATTGATTCTTGGCAAAGCAATACTCGGCTCGACCAACCTGATCAAGTGGTCAAAACGCATCAAGCACCTGATGAAACTAAAAAGACGGCCCGAGGTTGTGGTAGATGTTTTTATTCCGTCCAACAAATTCGAAAATTTCTTTGGATGGTATGAGCGCGATTTTGATTTTTTCCCGCTCTGGATAGTTCCCTATAAGCCTCCCCGGGCCTATCCCTGGATAGACAAAGAATATGCAAAACGTATCGACGGCGAAATGTTCATCGATTGCGCGGTCTATGGAAAACGAAACAACGATCCCAAAATCGACTATTCGGAATTGCTCGAAAAGAAGACCGTCGAAATGGGCGGAATAAAGACGCTCATCTCCAGAAATCATTTCAACGAAGAGGATTTCTGGAAGGTGTACGACAAAAGTTCATACACCTCCGTAAAGCGAATTACCGACCCAAATTCGATGTTCATGGATCTTTACAAAAAATTCGCCCCTAGCAATTATGCATGAGGGTAATTTGCGTAAAAGACCACTTTCTGGAGGAAGGATCATGAAGAATGCGCATGGTATTTTACAATTCGGTTGGAGGACTATAAACAGCACTAAATTTTGCATCTCAACTGCTGTGATTGTTCTAATCTGTTTTTCTACATACGGATTTGCCGAAAACATAAACTACGACCTTGTCAGATCAAACATGCTTGTCAAAGCCGACCTCATTGAGTCAGGTTATTGTGATGACTTCTTTGTGATCTATGGAGATGTCAAAGAGTGGATAAGACCACCACTTGGAGTGAATAGGGATGCCATTATTGGCGAACACATGAGAAATCACATAAACGCTGTTGAACTTAAAAAACAAATCGATGAATTTGATGAATCATCTATAGAAGGTTTATTTTCATGCGAACTATACAATTCGCTAGCCGTGGCAGGCGCTGCCAAAGACATTCTATGTCCACTTTCGCATGCCAATGATCACACTAAAGAATGCGAATATTTCAAATGTTCGATCTCCAAAAATCTTCGGGATAAGAATATTGCGATTCGTACGATTCGCTATCTGATGGAAAACGAAAAAATCATCAAAGAATATTCCATGCCTTCAACAACTCTGCTTGATTGCCAGAATTTCAACAATTGTTCAAATTCACCTAGCTGTAAAACAGCAGAAATACCAAACCGGGATGATCAACGTGAATTGGACAAAACCAATAAAGATAAAACCAAAAATCCTCCTTCTTTACCTCTCCAGTTTCTCGACGGCGGTGTCGTGATGCCGGGACTTGTGGATTGCCACACACATCTGGTGCACGCAGGTTTTAGACAGAATGAATTTAAAATGCGTTCTGAGGGAATGAGCTATCAAGAGATCGCCCGCCTAGGCGGCGGAATTATGTCCACTGTAAGGAGCACGCGCGCCGCTTCGCTTTCGGAACTCATTGAGTTTTCACGCGCAAGAGCCGACGAAGCCCTGTCTCAGGGTACAACGACGATGGAAATAAAGACGGGCTATGGTCTTGATCTTCAAAACGAGCTCAAGATGGTCGATGCCATCGGGGAATTTTATGAAAATCATCCTCTGGAAATTGTCGGGACGTTTTTAGGCGCCCACATAGTTCCCTATGAATTCATAGACGACAGGATGAAATATCTTCACCTCGTAAAAGAAGAGATGCTTCCGGCGGTCGCTGGTAAAAAA
>Ga0351835_1024_pt1 | contig 35838 bp, 30 predicted proteins | sample BONcelHFGM3001D3_FD_206756 | JGI IMG/M metagenome (GOLD analysis project Ga0351835, IMG submission 206756) | Enriched cells from coal bed in the Powder River Basin, Montana, United States - BONCAT cells FGM rep1 HSBNCT.FGM.300.1.D3 ... | reverse complement strand
TGCCACGTCATCGGCAAGAAGCGCCGCAGCTGCCGAAAAAAGCGTCGCTGCATCTTCAAAAAGTGCTGCATCTACTTCGAAAGCAGCGAGGACGGTGTGATAGGAAGAGTCTTGATAAGTGGTGTACTGGTTGTAGGTCTTTTTGTTTTTTTTGCTTTTAACATCTATGCTAACGATGAAGACGATATGAAAATGTGCAAAGAGTTCGGCAAATATGTAAATCGTATCCAGTATCGTTTGCCGTTTGATGGGGAGTGGAGCGTTCTCTGGGGTGGCTGCAAAAAAAAAGATAATTTGCACCACCGAGATGTTGATGAACAGCGATTTGCCTATGATTTTGTGAAGGTCAGCAAAAATGGAAAAATTCACAGGGGAAGAACCAAGACTCTTGCGGATTATTACTCTTATGATGAACCGGTATTGGCTCCTGCGAACGGTATTGTTGAAAATGTTGTGGATGGCATCGAAGACTCGCCACTCGGCGCTTCTAATAAATACTTCATTCCGGGAAATATGGTGACAATAGCCCATACAAAGGACGAGTTTTCTTTTCTGGCCCATTTGAAACCGGGAAGTATTACAGTAAGAAGAGGCCAGCGCGTAAAAATGGGCCAAGTTATTGCGCGCACCGGGAATTCCGGTAACTCGACAATGCCCCATATTCACTATCAGCTTACCAACAAAGCAAGATTTCAAGATGGCATTGGTCTTCCGATTACATTTACCGACTATTTATCCAATAACAAACCGATTCAATGTGGGCGACCACTCAAGGGTGAGATCGTAAAAAATGTCCGAAGATAAACACAAGATGGGGGTCATCCATTACTTCTCTAAAAACTACTGTTTCGGGGTTCTCTAAGAATCGTCCATATGGTCAATGCGCGGTACCCACGCATTGACACTTCAGCATTTGATGTCCTCCTTTGGAGGACCGCAAACCGTTGAAGGTCGCAAGGCATCCCGGCAGAGGCCGGCTTAAGTCGTACTTGAGGTATGTCGTCGTAAGCAGTGCCGATGGAGGGTAACGCGAGCTGATGGGCGATTATTAGAGATCCTCACATGTCATATATCAAAGTCTTGACGTTGAACAACGGGTTTCTGTTCTCTGTTTTCTCAATCTGTTTTTTGATTTTAACGGTGTTTTCTGTCTTTTTTTCTGTCTTTTTTCCTTGCGAAAATGCGATCGTTTATAGCAAGTACCTTTTTTTGACAACTGGCCGGGACCAGCGGGGTACCCTTTGCGAACTGACAGGCAGTGAAAGCCTAAAGTCGCCTCCAACGATCTTGGGGGGGGGTGAGGAGGATCCGCTGCCTGACAGCCTCGAAAAGGTCGTTAAAGAGGGTACTTGCTATAAACGATATTTTGTCGAATTAGGGTTACATTGATGATACACAAAAACGTGTTTTTCAGATCCGAACAGAATAAATAGAGTCTGTCGGGGAATGCAAAAAACAGCAAAAATGTCATTCCCGCGAAAGCGGGAATCCAGTCATTTTAACAAGCTATGGATCCCCGCCTTCGCGAGGATGACAAGAAAAGCGAATTCCCCGACAGACTCTAAATAGGATTTTGAACATGACCTTCGTGGGTAAAAATATAAAGCGCCTTGACGGGCCAGACAAAGTTGCCGGCCGTGCAAAATACGTTGATGACATCGATATTCCCGGCATGTGGCATGGCGCGGTCGTTCGCTCCACGCTCCCTCATGCAAAAATCTTGAAAATAGAGCTCGATCCCGGCTTTGACTGGTCTCGGGTGGTCACAGCGAACGCCAGCGACATCCCGGGAGAAAACTGTGTCGCGATGATTGAAAAAGACGTTCCTCTCATAGCCGACCGCATCACCATGCACCAAGGAGAAGCGGTTTTTCTTATAGCCGCACCTACTCGCGAACAGGCCCTTGAGGCCAGAACTCATGTTCGCGTCCTGTATGAAGAGCTTGTCCCGGTATTTTCAATCGACGAATCGAAAAAGGCGGACATAAAAATAAGAAACGATGACAATGTAATCTCCCATTTCACCATTCGAAAGGGAGATATCGGCAAGGGGTTTGCCTCGGCCGACGTGATAGTAGAAGGAACCTATGCGATGGGCCATCAGGAACACATGTATATCGAGCCGCAGGGAATGCTCGGCATTCCTCGCAAAGACGGCGGCTTCGATATCATAGGCTCCATACAGTGCCCTTATTATATTTCCAACGCAATCTCCATCGCCATGGGAATGCCCGCTGAAAAGTTTTCGATACGTCAGGCTGCGATAGGTGGCGCGTTCGGCGGCAAGGAGGATTATCCCTCCCTGCTCGCGGGCTACTGCACCGTGCTTGCAAACAAGGCTAAAAAACCGGTCAAGATAGTCTATGATCGCGCTGAAGACACAATCGCCACAACCAAACGTCACCCCGCGCGCGTTACCCACAAAACGGGCGTGAAAACAGACGGCACGATAACCGCAATGGAGATAAAGGCGGAATTCGACGCTGGCGCCTATGTCACGCTAACCCCCGTGGTGCTCTCGCGCGGCATCATACACTCGACCGGTCCGTACAGATGCGACAACGTGTCAATCGATGGCACTGCCTACGCAACCAACACAGTGCCAAATGGAGCATTTCGGGGCTTTGGAGCGCCGCAAACTTGTTTTCCGATAGAAGTGCACATGGATCGCATAGCCACAAGGCTTGGCATATCACCACTCGATTTCAGAAAAAAGAACATGCTAAAGTCAGGCGACATCACCGCAACCGGACAAAAGTTAGATGACAGCATTGCGGCAAGCGAAGTTTTTGAAGCGGCCGTCTCACGCTCAGGATTTGTAAAAAAATTTGAAGAGTTCAAAAGTGACGCCGACAAAATGAACCGGCGGGGCATCGGCATGTCGCTTTTCTTTCACGGTGGCGCATTCACCGGTTCCGGTGAGGCCAAGATGAAATCGGAAGCTGGCCTGCGCCTAGACGCTAACGGAAAGATCACAGTGCTAACGGCCTGCACCGATATGGGGCAGGGGGCACATACCGTCTTGCCGCAAATGGTCGCCGATCACCTAAACGTTGACCTTGACTGCATAGATATAGAAACGCCCGACACGGCGCTTGTCCCAAATAGCGGCCCTACCGTAGCTTCGCGCACGACCATGATCATGGGAATGGTGCTTGGCAAATGTGCTTTCACACTTAAAGAAAAGCTCTTTGACTTTGCGGCACAATGTCTCGGACTAAAACGAGAAGGTCTTTCCCTGTCAGGAACAAATCTCTTGAATGGCGAATCGGCCGTTATCGCCGTAAAAGATCTCATAAAAAAATATGTCGCTAAAAACGGTCCCTCTAAAATAATAGAGCATTACGAACTTCCACCCGGCATCAACTGGGACGAAAAAAAACATGAAGGAGACGCCTATCCCACCTATTCTTGGGCCTGCGATGTGGCCTTGGTGGAGATTGATATGGACACCTTCGAATACCGCGTAAAAAAGATGTGGCTGGCGCAAGATGTGGGAAAAGCCATAAGCCCTACAATGGTCGAAGGCCAAATAGAAGGTGGAACCGTTCAGGCGCTGGGCTATGCCCAGATGGAATGCCACAAACTCAAAGATGGCGCATTTCTTACCAACAGATTTCAAACCTATATCATTCCCACCTTTCTCGACGCTCCGGACATGGAGACCATAATAATAGAAAAACCGTATGCGCACGGACCGATGGGAGCCAAAGGCATAGGCGAAATGCCAATGAACGGAGGCGCACCGGCTATAATCAACGCGCTTTCAAATGCAACGGGTCTCGAGATTTCAGCTCTTCCGGCCACCCCCGAAATGCTTTTTGAGTTGTGGAGCTCCCAGAAGGGAAAGACATGAGCGAAGTTCTGAAAAAAATAAAATTAAACGGAAAGACGGTGGATATTTTAGCCGCCTGTGAATCGCGCCTTCTGGACGTAATCCGCGAAAAACTAAAACTTACAGGCACCAAAGAGGGTTGTGGAGAAGGGGAGTGCGGTGCATGTTCGATCATCTTAAACGGCGACGCAGTCTATTCCTGTCTTATGCTTTTTGGACAACTCGCAGACGGCGATATAATAACCACCATAGAAGGCATCGGGAAAGAGCATCTCTCACGCCTTCAGGATGCCTTTGTTTCCGAAGGTGGAGTTCAGTGCGGGTTCTGCACGCCGGGCATGATAATCGCGGCCCATGCTCTGCTCTTGAAAAATCCCGCTCCTACCCGCAGTGAGATAGCAAATGCACTTTCAGGCAATTTATGCAGATGCACCGGATATAAAAAAATAATAACTTCTGTGGAGAAGGCCGCCGACAAGCCGGCCAAATAACGAGACAATGGAATATCATAAAGCAAATACGCTTGCGGAAGCTGTCGCATTAAATGCGGCGTATCCCGATTTGCCGGTTTTAGCCGGCGGGACGGATTTGATAGTTGGGTGGCGCTCCGGATTGATTGCGCCAAAGGGATTTATAGATATCTCGTCGGTCGAAGAAATAAAAACGGTCGAAGATGTAAACGGCCTTTTGGAAATCGGCGCTGCGGCGACCCATGCGTTTATAGCCAAAAGCGATCTCGTCGGAGAACGCGCGTCGCTTCTCTCCAAGGCGTGTCTGTCGATAGGCGCCTGTCAGATACAAAATCGCGGCACCATCGGCGGCAACATAATGAACGCATCTCCCGCCGGAGATACCCTGCCGGTTCTTCTCATCTATGATGCCGAATTCAAGCTGCAAACCGTAAAGGGAGAACGCTGGGTTAATGCAGGCGATTTTTTTGTGTCTTACAAAAAAACCCTAAAGCTCCCAGATGAGCTTCTAACCAAAATACGCATCGGGCGTCCCGATGAGAAAAACGAAAATAGGGTTTTTTACAAAATAGGCACGCGCCGCGCCCAAGCCATTTCTAAAGTAGTAATGGCGATAAGGGGCTTGATCGATCATGGCGGAATACGCGACCTAGCCATCGGTGTCGGCAGCGTAGCGCCGGTGCCCATGCGGGCCTTTGGCACCGAGGCCCTTTTGCGCGGCGCAATGATAACGGCAGCGGTTACAGATCAGGCAAAAAGATCGATCATGGACGAATTTCACCCGATAGACGACGTGAGATCTACGTCTTCATACCGCAGCTTCGTCTTGGGCGGACTCATCGAACGCTATCTTCGTTCGCAGTAGATGATTTTTTAGATGCAATCGATATCTTGAAACGAAAGCTCGTTGAGATCTGCCACAATGATGTTGGCATTTCCAAGCTCTGAAACGGGGAAGGAGTTTGTAACCGCTATACATTTAAGTCCCGCTAGACGAGCCGCCTCTATGCCCTTTGGAGAATCCTCTATGGCCACAACGTCAGCGGCCACCAAGTTTTCGTCGGTCCTAGCTTGAAGCCCCTCGAGCGCCCTTATATATCCTTCCGGATCGGGCTTGCCCTTGGAAACATTTTCAGACGAAACAATGGGGGCAAACCTGCCCGACCATTTAAGATGCTTTAAAATGAAATCTATTTCGCCCCTTTGCGCACCGCTGCATATAGCAAGCAGATATCTTTCAGACACTTTGTCGATAAAATCATCTACGCCTGAAATAAGGGGTATGTCGTGTTCGAGAAGGTTTAAGGTTGCCACGCCTTTGTCTTGAATGAGATCGTTTCTTTCGTTTTCGTTGAAATGCACCCCATGAATTCTGGATATGGCCGTTAGAAAATCGCGGTCATTTAGACCAACATAATTCGCCTTCGCCTCGTCCTCGTTAAACACAACCCCGTAAGGCTCCAAAACCGCCAGCCACGCTTCCATGTGTATGGGTTCGGTGTCGGTTATAATTCCGTCAAAATCAAAAATTAGGGCTTTTTTTGTCATATAGTCGCCAGATATTTATCGGCGCTAACGCCAGCTAGAATTCCCTGTGCAGCGGCTATGGCCGGAAGTTGTGGCCTGCCGCACAGGGCATCGCCGCAGGCAAATACACCGTCGGCGCTGGTAGCTAGGCGTTCGTCAACTTTTACAGAACCTGCCGCCGCCAGCTCTATGACTTTTTCAAGAAAGGCCGTGGTCGTTTGATATTCATGTGCGTAGGTAAATACGCCAGTTACCGGAATTTCTTTTTCCTTTCCTGCAGAAAGCACGCTTATCGAGGTCACGCCTTCGCGCCCATTGACGCGTTTTATGCTTGAAGAAAAGTGCAGCTCGATGGTTTTAGACTTTTGCAATTGCTCTACAATCTTTTCATCGGCATCTAGCCTGTTAGACGGGATGATCAAATAAACCTTTTCGGCAAATCTGGAAAGAAACAAGGCGCCGTCTGCGGCTTCCCGGTTTTTACCTACCACCGCCGCGTGTCTCCTAGCCACTGACGGACCGTCCGCCATTACGTCGTGTGACACGCCCTTGCCTAAAAATTCCCGCTCGCCATTTAGATAGTTTTTTCTAGAAGCGGCTCCGGTAGCTATCACCACCGCCCTCGCCGTATGTTCTTCGTTGTTGTCGGTGATTATTCTTTTTAGGGTAGAATCGGCAGCAATCGCGGTTACAGCGCCTTTTGAAAAACGCACTCCCTCTAATTCGGCTTGTTTTTTCATCTTTTGAAGAAGCTCGCGCCCCGTAACGGGTTCCGAAAAACCGGGGAAACAGCTTATATTACCCAAGGCGCCCAGATAACTCGTGCCATCGTTTTTATCTATCACAAGCGTCTTATGCTTGCATCTGGCCATAAACATCGCGGCCGAACAGCCCGCAGGCCCGCCGCCAACCACTATTACGTCAAATTCGTTATGCATGGCAATCAATCCTCTCTCTATTCTGCCGGAGAGTACCTTTGCACCCCGCGGGTGTCAACTTGCGAGATTTATCAGAAAAGTGAGCCTTGCACCGGAACATTATTATCTCTCTCGTTTGGATTTTCAATTCTCCAGCCGATATCAACGCGCGCCTTGCCTCTTCCAAACTTAGAGGTGTAGAAAAGTTCTTTTTGGATCGCACCGAATTCGTAAATCTCTTTGGTGATTTTGACGTCGTCTAGGCAGTATTTTTTGAGTTCTTCAAGCCTTCCCTCGCGCCAGTAGGCTATGGCCTCCAGCCCCGACCCGCTTTTACCTTTGCCAAGCGTGGCCGTGGCTACGCTCTCAAGGCTTACCCGATGCCCCAAAATCTTCACGAACTCTTCCATTATATCCAGCTGCGGCAGCGCCTGAAGGCCAAAGGGAATATACTTCTGCAAAATAGGCACGTCGAAGCGGCGGCTATTAAAACCCACAAGAAGCGGCTTTTGCTGAAGCCTTTGTGCAAATTCCGAAAGCTCCTTTTCTTCGTAAACTTTAAATTCAGCCGTGCGATAGTCATAGGACCCAAGCACCGAAATTTCAAGTTTGGTAAAGTTTTCTCTGCCGCCGACATCCAAGAAAGAATTTTTGGTTTCGATATCGAACACTATTATATTTTTGCCCATGAGCCCTGACTACCACAAAAAAGAATTCATGCAAGCGCTCTCCCCTATCGTTAATAACCTTGAAAGCTTTAATTTCCTCATCTATGTTCATTCCAAGATGAAATACGACTGGAACCATAGACTATTAAGCTCCCTGCCTTCGGAAACAGCTGTCATCCCCTCCGGGGATGAGCGCCTTGAAACCTATTCCGAGGACACGATGTTTCGCGGCTCTCCAGACGCCGTACTAATAGCTCGCGACGCCAAGGAAATTTCCGAGGTGTTAAAATATTGCAGCCTAAACAAAATTCCGGTTACGTTTTGCGGGTCTCAGACGTCAATGACCGGCGCCTCGGTACCTCTCGAGGGCCTTTTAATATCCACCGAAGCATTAGAGGGAGTTGAAGACATCTATCACAACAAAATGGGAGATTTCGCCGTCGTAAAACCCGGCACCGTGATATCCATCCTTCAAAAGGTCCTGGATGACGCCGGTTTTTTCTATCCAGTCGCACCCACATCCCGGGACATGTGCCGCATAGGTTCCAACATCGCCACCAACGCTACCGGAGAAGATTCCTACAAATACGGTCCCGTCAGAAATTACGTCGAGTCGATAGACATCATCTTACAAAACGGCAAAAAAAAGACCCTTAAACGGGAGGCCGGAGAAAACCCCACCCGGGAAAGAAATAAGGCCGGATATTATACGGGATGGAAAAATCCCATCGATCTGCTGATAGGCTCAGAAGGCACTCTAGCCTTCATCGAAAGGGCAACGCTTAGGCTTCTGCCAAAACAATCCCCCTTCTTTTCAGGGCTTATCCCTTTCAAAACAAACCGCGACGCCCTTAGATTTGTTATCGAAATTGCCGGGTCTGGGCGCAAAGTTAATCCGAGGACTCTGGAGTTAATCGATAGCGGCGCCCTCAACATGATGAAAACATCGAGAAGCTTTCCAAAAATTTCAGATGAAATCGGGGCCTTTCTGTACATCAAACAGGAGTATCTTGATGAAGCTGAAATGCTGCGTTTTATATCCCGCTGGTACGATGAAATTATAAACACGGTGGGACAAGAACTTGCAGACCAGACTCTCATCGCCCTAAACCACGAACAGCGAGAAGATTTTCGTCTCTGGAGACACCGAATCCCTGAAGCCGCAAATGAACTTGGAAGAAAACACTGGAAAGCAGGCGGCGGCAAGGTGGGAAGCGACTGGTGGGTTCCAATGCCAAAACTCAACGAGATGATGGAATATTTTTATGGCATAGCCGAAGCGAGCGGGCTTCCCTATATGGGATACGCTCACATCGGCGCCGGACACCCGCACACTAATTTTTTGGCAAGGAACCCCGCCGAGAAAGAAATCGCGCTCGATGCTCTTTTTAAATGCTGCAAAAAAGCTGTGGCGCTAGGCGGAGGAGTGGCCGGAGAACATGGAATTGGAAAGATACATACCGACCTTATGTCCGTACAACATCAAAGCGCCGTCGTGGAAAAGATGAAATCGTGGAAGCAGGAATACGATCCGCGCTGGATACTGGGCCGTGGAAACATATTCGGGCATCTCTGATTTTCATCGATATCTATTCGATGTTTACCAAGATCTAGTAGGACCTACGTCTATGTGGACAAAGCCCGAGGAATAATAAACTCCAACGCCTCCCGCCTTGAGAGATCTTGCATATTCGCCGAGCCTCACCTTGTCCACGCCGGGTATTCTTATGTCCATGGCAAGGCCCCTTAGATGAAGGCTATCGTGCGCGACACGGCTCGATTTTCTGCTGAGCGCAAAATTATATTCGGGACTTCTATATCCGGAAATGACGTGAACTATTTCCGCACCGAAATGGTCTTGAATTTTATCTATGAGCTCAATTAATTTGAGCGAAATGGGGTGTCTTTCGCTTTTGCCGTGGCAACGCAGAACATGGCTTACCGCTTCTAGCGACGAGCTGTCGTATTTGCCATCGCTGTCCCGGTAAACTATCGAAAGAGTTTCGCGCGTGTGGGTATCGAAAAGAATTATTCTGCCGTCGCCTGAATGCTTGAAGGCACCACTATAATTTGCCGCTGTTTCGAGACGTTGGGTCGGCATGAGCATCAAGATCGCAAACGTTGTAAGGACCAGAATGTAGGTGTAGCTTGCTTTCATAGCGCCTCGTCAATACTATCGGCGAAACTCAAAAAAAGTTGCTAACTTTCGGGAAAGGAAACAACATGAAAACCACTGATATCATTAAGATATTTATCGCTGCCATGTTTTTCATATCATCGCCTGCGCCGATTTTTGCGCAGAATGCACCCAACGGGCCTGCCGGAGACGGACATTTAAGGCTATATAACTACCATCTAAATGAGTATGGAGAAATTAAATTTCGTGATGACGGAGGTTTTATAACCTCTGCAATGTCTGATATCGACAAATTATTTAGATCTCCCGATGGCAAAACATTAAAAATCGATCCGGGCTTGATCGTTTTTATAGACGAAATTCAAGATCACTTCGGCATCGATACGGTGGAAATCATCTCCGGATACAGAAGCCCCGAATACAACAAGAAACTTCGCCTAAATGGCCGGGGGGCGGCTAGCGAAAGCCTCCACACAAAGGGAACTGCCGCTGATATACACATAGACGAGATTTGCGAAAAAGATCTTTATGAATACGTTGCAAACAAAAAGCGCGGAGGCGCTGGTTATTATCCCAAACACGACTTCGTTCATATAGACACAGGTCCCGTGCGCTCGTGGGAGGAACCCCCTGCGACGACGAGAGCCCTTATTGGAAGCGAAAACAATCCAAACCCCTCGTGGTCTGCCACAACCGACAAAAACATTTACAACTCAGGAGAAAATCTTGACATAACGATCTCAAATAGCGGATACGCCCGCCAGCGGATTTCATCAAAGCGGGTCTGGATGGAAATGTTTAAAAGGGGGCAATGGTTCGAACATTTCAAGGTAAAAACAAGGGGAACTGGAAAGGCCCTATCCCCGGGAGAAGAAATCGTTTTTTCGTGGCAAATACCTCCGGAACCTAAATACGGAAAATACAGGATGGTCATTTTCCCGGAAAGAAAATCCGTCCCAATATATTCAAACGAATTTTACATAAAAAAACGCATTGCGCGTTAATGCACCGAAGTCAAAACTTAGTTCACCGGAGAAGCTAATGAAAATTGGAGTAATGAGCGACACCCACGGCAATATCGTGCTTATGCAGGAAGTCGCCGACAAAATGATATTGCGCCATGGTGTGGATGCCATCGTCCATCTAGGCGATGATCTGGCTGACGCAAAGCTCCTAGACGCTCGCGGTGCAAAACTTTTCGCCGTTCCCGGAATCTATGAAGCTGCTTGGGACGACAAAAACATACCTCATCGCATCATCAAGGAATTCGAAGGGGTTGTATTTCTTATAAGCCACACTCCCGACAGGCCGGAAAACGAGCGCCGGGGCGATATAAATCCTCGCCACGCACACAGCAAATTCGGCGCCCACGTACTTTTGCACGGCCACACTCACAAGGCCTGCGCAATAAGGCCCCCCGAAGAAGGCGGCCTTATCATAATAAATCCCGGGCACCTCAAGGACCTCCAAGATCGAAGCTATCCGGCAAGCTATGCAATATTGGATGTAAGCAGGGAAGATCTCAAGGTCGCTATTTTAGGACTTGATGATATAGTCATGGAATATTGCGAATTCCGGCTCACCGGAAAACCGGGTAGATGAATCGAAGAATCCAAAGAACCTTTTGAACTTCACCGCAGCAGATGCACCATTTATTTCGTCGCGCCCACTAACCGCAGCGAAGCTCGTCGGCAAGTTTTTTTAGATCCTCTGGAAGACCTGATACGAATTTCATCTTTTTTTCAGTTCTGGGATGGGTAAACTCAAGTTTTGCGGCATGCAGCGCCTGCCTTCTAAAGCGCGTAACCGCCGCGTCGCTGGCGTAGGTCCTGTCGCCTAGGAGGGGATGCCCCTCAGATGCCAGATGTACCCTTATCTGATGCGTGCGTCCGGTAAGCACCGAAATCCTAAGAAGCGTGGCGTTTTCGTAACGCTCCTCTACTCGATATTCAGTTATCGCGGTTTTTCCTTCGCCCGCTTTGGCAGGTCTGGATTTTCGCCCTCCTTCGAAGCGCCCCTTTTCAAGCGGCTTTTTAATTACGCCGTTTGAAGACTCAATCCTTCCCTCTACTATCGCAATATATTCCCTTTTTATGGAATGCATTTTAAACTGCGACTCGATGCGCTTCCCTTCGTTTGAAAGGGCAAAGACCATTATGCCGCTTGTATCGGCGTCGAGCCTGTGTAGGGCATACAAAAAAGAGCCTCCGCTTTCTTTATGCTTTCTTCGAAGATATCCTTTCAGTTTGTCGTAGAGGGTTTGTCTGCCGCCCTTTTTGGACCCATCCGATATGGAAAGCATATACGGTGGCTTTTCGACAACGATAACGTCTTTATCTTCATGATAAATTTTCAAACGCCAGTCGGGATTTTCCTGTTCTGTTTCCTTTTTCTTCGGAGGTCTTTCAAGCGCCCGGGCAACATCTTTTTTGCGGGTTTTTTGTAGGTGAGCTGCGTTCCTTTCGGTTTTTTCTGAATTAGAACTTTCTGTCGATTTGTCGTTGGAAAATGGGGTTTTGGTAAAATTTTGCGGAATTTTAGCCTCTATTAAATCTCCCTCTTCGAGTTCCCATCCCGCAATGAGGACTCTCTTTTTATTGACGAAAACTTTACCGCCATCCAACAGGGTTTTTATCTGTTTTCTGGAAAATCCGGAAAGCTTGCCGCAAAGCCATTTATCCAGCCTCGATCCACTATCTGAAAATTTTACGTCGAATTTTTTTGTCTCGAACATGTTTTTCATCGTTTCTCCTTGCCCCTAACTTTCTGGCGTGTTAGTCTCTCCGCTCGGTATATGGCGTAAAAAGGCATTTTGCCAGAATTTTCGATAGGAGAAAGATATGCCAAAAATTGAGATTGGGGAATTGTCCGCAGAGATACCAGAGGGCTGGAATTCGCAGGGCATGCTCACGTTAACGCTTCCTTCCGATGACCCAAATGTAAAACCCAATATAATCCTCACAAAAGAATATCTGCCCAAGACAGTCGATCTTGGACAGTATTTCAATAGGATAAAAGAGTCCATCAAGAAGCGCGGCATAAAAGACCTCAAGATTTCCGACGAAAAAGATATCGCCATATCGGGCATGCGCGGCAAAATGATGATCTGCAGCTGGGACGTGTCCGCCATGGCCGAGATGATGCAGCAACAAAATCCCGGGCAGCCCGCCCCAAGCATTAAGCCCGGTCAAATGGTTAAACAGATACAAGTCACCCTCCTTAAGGACACGCTTGCAATCAACATGACGGCAAGCTTTCCCGAAGAAAAATTCACCGATTACTACAAGCCTTTTCAGGGTTTTTTAAAGACGTTGAAAGTTCTTTAAACAACCGGAACGCCTACCAGAAAATTTTCGGGATGTAGCTTATCCAGACAAGTATCTGTCCGGAGATGGTAAGCAAGATTGTGGCTATCGGATAGATGCTGGCGTAGGCTATAGTTGGAGATTCATCGTCTATTTCTTTGATCAAAACACCCAAGGCCGGAGTGCTGGTCATCGCGCCGCACATGGCACCGAGCGAACTGGAGATCGGCATCGATAGTATTTTAACGGCCACAAAATAAGATCCAAACATCGTAACGAGCGCGACGATTGCGCCCAAAAAAACCATCAGCAAAACATCCAATCCAAAGACGGCACCCGCAAGCCTTGCGCCCGACGAAACACCCACGGAAGACAGAAAAAATACGAGTCCAAATTCTCTCAAAAAAATCCTTGTGGCGATGGGCAACCTTACCGACCACCGCCCTATCTTTCCAAAATGGCCAAGAAACAGAGCCACCAGAAGCGGCCCACCTGCAGCGCCCAGCCTAAAAGTCAGCCCTCCGGCTTCAAACGGCACGTAACCCAAAACAAGCCCCGCAAACATGCCCAGCGAAAGAATTACCAGATTCGTTTCGTCTAGTTTTTTCCTCTCCAGTCCGGCGATTTTAACAAAACCGATTATGCTGGCCTCGTTTCCAAAAATTCTTATTTCGTCGCCCATCTCCAACATTGTGTTTCCGTGAGGAGCTATGTTCATACCGCTCCTTCTTATTCTGGTAATGCTGACACCGTATAATGTGGGAATTTTCAAGTCTTTTAACTTTTTGCCCGCAAATTTCGTGCTGGCAAGGACGATGTCCTTAATGTTCATATCGCAAGACAGCTCGATTTCGCCTTCATATCTTTCTCCAAAGATTTTTTCAAATTTTTCAAGCTCGACTGGCAACCCAACCGCCACCACGATGTCCCCTTCTTTAAATCTTGAGTCCGGTCCTGCTAAGGCAACGTCAGCACCGCGTTTTATTCTGGTGATGTTGACATGACAGAATCTGTGAAAGTTCAAGTCTCCAAGGCGTTTGCCTATAAATTTTTCGTTGCCGATGACAAAGGCGCGCGTTTGAAAATCGTCTTCCTCCACTCTTTTTTTCTCCAATTCCAGTTCCTTGTTAAATTTTTTCTTGAAGATTCTTGGCGTGTATTGAACGAAAAGGACGATCAGCAAAAAACCCAAGGGATAGGTGACCGTATAAGCCACGGAAATTTTTCCGGCAGATAATCCGGTGCTCGCAGCCGCGGCATCTAATGCTGAGGCCAGCGTTGGAGTGCTTGTCAGTGCGCCTGCAAAAACACCTATGAATGCTCCGTCTGGAAGGTTTAAAAACGCCGCACCTAAGGCAGAAACGAAAACTCCTATTGCTATTGTGGTAAGGGCCAAAACTATCACGTTAAGCCCTGCCTTTCCCCTGAAAAGATGAAAAAATCTGGGGCCCATCGACAATCCGATAGAATACACGAAAAACAAAATGCCTATTTGCTCTATCACCGAAGGAATAGACGCGCCCATAGCGCCGGCGGCAAGCCCTGTAAAAAGACAGGCCGTGCTGCCAAGACCAACACCCTTGATTCGCAAAAGCCCCAACGCACATCCGCTGAATATGACGGCCAAGAGAACTAATATTTCATGTGAGAATATGAATTCCATGTCCCGGACGGCAGAGTTTTTTGCCGAGTGTTTATCTATATATCGAGATTTTTTACGTTGAGGGCGTTCTTTTCTATAAATTCGCGGCGGGGCTCAACCTGATCACCCATGAGAATGGTAAAAATATCATCTGCCTCCACGGCATCATCGACCTTTACCTGAAGAAGCGTCCTTCTCTCTGGATCAAGCGTAGTCTCCCACAATTGGCTTGGATTCATCTCTCCAAGTCCTTTGTACCTTTGGATATCCTGCCCCTTGCGACCGCGTTCAAGTATGTAGGTTTTTACCGCCCTGAGGTTTTCGAAGACGGTTTCGTTTCCTTCGTCTATAACCCTATATGGCGATTTTCCCAGTTCATTAAACTCTGCGCGCAGCTTCACAAGTTCCTTTATCTCGGGAGAATTCATCATCTCCGTATCGATCTCGGTATTTTTTTCAAATCCATTGTATATACTTTTATAGACGATTTTTTTGGCGCTTCGTTCTAGATCTTCAACAACATCGACCGTAAAATCTGACATCTCCGGATAACGCCTGCCTATAAACTCCGCAACCATATCCATTTCGGAGTCGATCTTTTTGGCGTCAGCTTTAAGAGATTTTTCGCAAAAAGCCCCGGCCTTGACCACACTGTCGATTATTCTGGGATCACAGCGGCGGCCTATCTTGTTTAAAATAGCGCCATATTTTATAAGCTGCCTGATTATCTTTTCAAGCTGCTTGCCGGTGTAGGATTTGTCGTTTCCCTTGGGGTCTAGCTTCACATCTTCAACACCCAACTCTATTAGATGTGCCTCTAGCTGGGAATCATCTTTGAGATATTTTATATTTTTACCTTTTTTGACACGATAAAGTGGCGGCTGTCCTATATACAAGTAGCCGTTTTCGATGACCTGAGGCATCTGTCTGTAAAAAAACGTGAGCAGCAGCGTCCTTATGTGCGAGCCATCAACGTCCGCATCGGCTAGCAGGATTATCCGGTGGTATCTTATCTTGTTTATATCGAAATCGCCCTCGCCAACACCGGTACCAAGGGCTGTGATGATCGTCCTGATTTCCTCGGATGCAAGCATCTTGTCGAACCTTGCCTTTTCTACGTTTAGTATTTTTCCTTTAAGCGGCAAGATCGCCTGAAACCGGCGGTCGCGGCCCTGCTTGGCACTGCCGCCGGCGCTATCTCCTTCGACTATATAAATCTCAGATGCCGCCGCGTCCTTTTCCTGACAATCGGCAAGCTTTCCCGGAAGGGTGCCGGCTTCGAGCGCGCTTTTTCTGCGAACGAGGTTTTTTGCTTGTCTTGCGGCCTCTCTAGCCCTGGCAGCATCAACCGCCTTCCCTATTATTTTTCTTGCCACAGCCCCATTGCGCTCGAGAAATTCGCTGAGTTTGTCGTTGATAGCCTGCTTTACTATGCCTTCCACCTCGGAGTTGCCGAGCTTGCCCTTGGTTTGTCCCTCAAACTGTGGGTTTGGAAGTTTCACCGAAATAACTGCACACAGTCCTTCGCGTATATCTTCACCCTCGGGGGCCTTTTTTAGTTTTTTCAAAAGATCATTTTTGGCCGAAAATTGATTGATAGTTCTGGTCAGTGCCGACTTGAATCCGGACAGATGCGTCCCGCCGTCGCGCGTATTGATGTTGTTGGCAAACGAAAAGAGGGTTTCCTGATAGCCCTGATTCCATTGCATGGCCACTTCTACGACGGTGCCTTCTCTTTCGGTTTCGAAATAAATCAGTTCCTTGTGCAGCGGCTCCTTCTTTTTGTTTAAATACTCAACAAAGCTCATTATGCCGCCTTCGTATTGAAACTCGTGTTTCTTGTCCTCCTCGCGCTCATCGGTGATGGTTATTTTAAGTCCCTTGTTTAGAAAAGAAAGCTCGCGCAGCCTTTGGGAGAGAGTATCGAAAGAATGCGTGGCGACTTCGAATATTTCATGATCTGACTTCCATGTAACTTTAGTACCGGAGCGGGTGCTTTTGCCGGTTTCGGCAAGAGGTGCATCAGGCTTGCCCCTTTTGTAGCTCTGGGAATAAAGCTTTCCATCGCGCCTCACCTCAAGCCTTAGCCACTCAGACAAGGCGTTAACGCAGGAAACACCAACACCGTGCAGTCCTCCCGAAACCTTGTAGGCGGAATTTTCAAATTTGCCGCCGGCATGAAGTTTTGTCATCACAACTTCGGCGGCTGAAATTTTTTCGGTATCATGCATATCAACGGGAATGCCCCTGCCGTCGTCTTCAACCGTAACCGATTCGTCCATGTGTATGATTACATCTATTTGCCTACAAAACCCTGCCAAAGATTCGTCCACGGAATTATCAACTACTTCATAAACTAGCTGATGCAGGCCGTTGATATTCGTCGAGCCTATATACATGGCGGGCCTGAGCCTTACGGCTTCTAAACCCTCCAACACCTTGATTTTGGAGGCATTGTAGGAATGCCCCTGTTTTTGCGCCGGATTTGCGGGCGATTTTATTTTTGCGTTTTGATCGGCCTTCCTGTCTGCCATGGGTCACCTCAAAAAATCTTAACTATTGGAATTTTTTAATTATATCGGGAATTAGAAGATAGAGCTTGCTAACATAGCAAGGGCCTTTAGTAAAGCCCATTTCATGGTATTGGGCTGGCGCAAACGGCAATAATCTGGCGTTTGCGGGGAATTATATTTCCCCCGGCGACGTCGAAAATAAAGGGAGGTCTGTTTGAGGATATTATTGCCTCGTTATTTGAGGTGGTGGTTATAAATGCTTGCCCATCGAGCATCTTTAAATAATCAAAAAGATAGTTATTTCTATCGCTGTCGAGCTCGCTCATGACATCGTCTAAAAGCAGAATGGGAACGCATCCGGTCTCGGCCTTGAGAAATTCAATTTCCGCTATTTTAAGGGCCAATACGAACGTTCTGTGTTGTCCTTGGGAACCGAAGCTCTTGACGCATACGCCGCCTATCAAGGCCTCTAGGTCGTCTCGATGTGGCCCTACCAAGGTTGTTTTTCTCGAAAACTCGTCGTCCCTTCTGCTTTTTATCAAATCAAAAAGTCTGGTTTCTATTTTTTGTCTTTCAAAACCCAAGACGTCGGCACCACATTGGGGTATGTATTTCCAAGCGGCCTCGCCGTCATTGGAGGCTATGGCCCGATATTTTTCCGGTAAAATACGTCCTAGTTTTTTTAACCAGCTACTACGTTCGTCAATTATTTTAGCTCCCAACAAAACCAGTTGTTCATCCCATGGCCCCAAGAGTTCGAGCTTACGAAACTTCGACAGGTCCTCGTTTTGTATAATGCCGTTTCGCTGCAAAATTACCCTTTCGCATTTTCTAACAAGGGTCATATGTGTCGGCGAAACCTGATTTACAAGCAAATCTAGATACTTGCGTCTGCCAGACGGCGGCCCCTTGAGCAGCAATATTTCCTCTGGGGCAAAAATAACGGCACTAAAGGGACTTTTAATTCCGACTCTGATCTTTTTTTCATTTTTAAAAAATTCTTTTTTTCCGTCATCCATTCTTAAAGCCAGATCATCGAATCCTGCCCTACCGCAAGCCCTGAGCTTCACTTCCGATATAAGTTGTCCATGAGCTACTAGATCACGAAATTCGGAGGTTCTAAATGACCTGCCGTGCGCAAACATATATATCGATTCGATTATATTGGTTTTGCCCTGCGCATTATTGCCGATTAATATGTTAAAACCCGGGGATGGTGAAAAAACTACATCCTGAAGATTTCTGAAATTTCTGAATTGAATTTTTTCGAGATACATTGTTTACAGACGCATAGGCATTATTACATGTGTAAAACCGCCATCGCGCTCGCTTCTTAATACACATGGAGAAGTTTCATCGCCTAGCTGAAGGGCGACATCTTCGTCTTCAATAGAGGAAAGTGCATCCAGCACATATCGCGCATTAAAACAGACAGCAAAGGATTCTCCTAGATACCGGGCGGCCATGCCTTCGTGGGCCTCTCCCATGTCGGGATTTGAGGTAAAGACATCGAGATTTTTAGGAGAAAATGAAAACTTAACGCCTCTATTTCTATCGTCTGAAAGAACGGAAACCCTCTTTAACATCTTAATCATTTCTTCTTTATTCAAGGCTGCAATTTTCCCCGGCGATTTGGGTACAACCTGTTCATAGGGCGGAAACTGGCCTTCTATAAGCCTTACAAATAGAGTGATATTTTTGTTATGGGCTATAAGGTGTTTTTCATCGATCCACATTTCCACGATACCGTCTATTCCATCGCAGAGCTTTTTTAATTCTAAAATGCCTTTTCTGGGGATTATCACACCCTTGTCAAGACCAATGCTCTTTTCCACCTCGCGATCGACTATGGATAACCTATGTCCATCTGTGGCTACCATCCTGATACCAAATCCTTTATTCAGCTTTCTTTCCTCTAAAAAAATTCCGTTTAAATTGTATCTGGTTTCGTCAGACGACATGGCAAAAGATGTTTTTTCGATCATATCGCTTAAAAAACCGCACCCCAATTTTACAGTATCGCCCTCTCCCTTTTCTGGAAGAGCCGGAAAATCCTCCGAGGATAGACCCACTATTCTAAAATTACTCTTCTCACAGGACATTTCCATCCAGTTGCCATCGCCCAATTTCAGGTGAATCATTTTGTCTGGTAATTCCTTTACGATATCATAAAGACTTCTTGCGTGGATCGTCACGTTTCCACCCGAGACAACATCGGCAAGATAAATTCCATTTACACCAACCTCCAAATCTGTGGCTGTTATGGAAAGGTTCTTACCGCTAGCTTGCAAAAGAACGTTTGCAAGGATGGGCATCGTCGTTTTTCTTTCGACGATGCTTTGGACGAGACTTAAGCCTTTGAGGATTTCGTTTTTTGCAATTTTGATTTCCATGAACATCTCCAATTATGGTTTTTTTATTAATTAATTAAAAAACAGTAGTAGTAGTAGGTGCTGTGAATATGTATAAAACTAAATTAAAATACTAATATCAAAAGCGAAACGATTTTTAAAAAGGTGTGGAGAAATATCTCTCGAGCAGGACTTGTCCACAACCCACAATATTAATCCAGAGAAAAATAGCCTATCAACATTTATTCAAGTCGTTATTCACAGGGTATTTCACAATCTCTGTGAGTAACTAATGCAGTATGCTTTTTTCAAGCGTGCTTATGTCGTGCCTTAAGTTGGAATCTGTTTGCAGAAGGTCTTCTATCTTTCTGCAGGCATACATTACGGTTGTATGATCTTTTCCTCCGAACTTGCCTCCGATTTCCGGAAATGAGGAATTTGAATGCTTTTTACACAGATACATCGCTATCTGCCGGGGATAAGAAAAATTTTTTACCCGTCTTTGAGATTTAATATCTGAGACATTTATCTTGTAAAAGCCAGCGACGACTTTTTGAATGGATTCTATAGAGCAGGTCCTTTCGACACGTGCCAAGATATTGCCAAGCACCTCTCTTGCCAAATCGACGGTGATCTTAGAGCCCGTAAGCGAGGCAAAGGCGTTTAGCCTTATAAGCGCACCTTCTAACTCTCTTACATTCGATACGATGGAACTTGCCAAAAACATCGCCACTTCATCTGGACATTTTAATTTTGCAGCCTCGGCTTTTTTGCGAAGAATTGCGATTCTGGTTTCCAGATCCGGAGGTTGTATGTCTGCAATAAGACCCCACTCAAAGCGAGAGCGCAGCCTATCCTCGAGCCCGGGAATGTCCCGGGGAATCTTGTCGCTGGTAACCACTATCTGTCGTTGTGATTCGTGAAGGGCGTTAAACGTGTGAAAGAACTCTTCTTGGGTGCGTTCTTTGCCACCTATAAACTGGATGTCATCTATTAGCAAAACATCGCATCTGTCCCGGAATTTTGTCCTGAATTCATGCATTTTTTCATAACGCAGAGAATTTATGAGTTCGTTCATGAATTTTTCTGCGCTCATGTAAAGAAGTTGGGCGCCCGGACGTTTTTTTAAAAGAGTTATTCCAATTGCGTGCAAAAGATGGGTTTTACCAAGCCCCACCCCGCCATAGATGAAAAGAGGGTTGTAATGTCCCCCGGGAAGCTCCGAGACGGCCTTACAGGCGGCGTGAACGAGCTGATTTGAGCTGCCCACCACAAATTTATCGAAACTGAACTTGGGATTTAATTGTTCGAAAGATTTGGATCTATTTCCCCCGTCAAGCTGGTCGGGTTGAGCTTTTTCACAGCGTTCTTGAGATTTTTCGAAGGCCGTCGGTGAGATTTCAAAGGTTATACGAAAATTTTTACCCTCTATCGAGGAAAGCTCTTCGGCGATGAGGTCGCTGTAATAATCGTTTATCCAATCAGCTACAAATTTGTTTGGTACTACAAGACAAAAATCTTCTCCCCGGGACTTGCCATCTATTATGGGTCGAAACCAGGTGTTATAGTTCAACTCACTGATTTTATTCTTAATATTAGCCTTCAGGGCGTCGATTAGGGGGTTCATAAGCCTTTCAATTCACAAGGTTATCCACAGGTGTGGATAAAAATTTTTGGGCCCCGCCTTGCTATCGGGACCCTTTAAGCCAAGGGGGATTACCTATTTCGAAGGGGGCAATCAATGCAAGCGCAAAGCGAAAAAATTTTTTCATCATCCTTTAACCATCCTTTAACCATGCCAAAAAAAAGAAAAAATCGCCTTGACTCGTCTGGGTTTTTTATGGCTCTATGCCGGACGCTTCCCGGGTGGCTGTCTATTGAGATCAAAAAGTCATTTCGGGAAAGAGCGTTACAGCGTATATCGAAATTCGACATTAAATTATTCCGTGAATGCGTTATAGTAAATAAAGAAAAAGGTAGGGTCGCATGAAAAGGACGTATCAGCCAAGCAAGAGAAAAAGAAAAAACAAAGTGGGTTTTCGCGGTCGCATGAAGACCACGGGCGGAAAAAAGATTATCAGTAGGCGAAGGACCAAGGGCCGCGCCAAACTTACCGCTAGCGACGACTAGCGACGACAGCTAGATGACCCCACCTAACACGGGTTTTCCCAGAGCCAGCCGCATCCTCAAGCCTTCGGATTTCCTGAAGGTGAAGGAAGGCGGCGTCAGATCAAGGTCGGGCAAGGTGACCGCTGCCTATAGGCAGGGTCCTTGTGCCAGGCTTGGGCTTGTGGTTACGCGGCGCACCGGCAATTCCGTGCAACGAAATAAAATCAAAAGAATTGCGAGAGAGTTTTTTAGACGGGAGAGAGAAAAATTTCCCGCAGGCGATTTTGTGCTCATTTTCGCACCAAGCGCAGGCGCCCTCCCAAACGAAGAAATAAGACGCATGATAAGAAATTCCCTAGAGAGACTTGCTAAATCTATCGGAAGCGGTTAAGCGACAGAACCTGTCATGATTAAAATTTCTTTAATGGGGATTTTTAATAACCGCCCATCTGCTGCGTTGCCCTCCATCGGCGCGGCCTGCGACGTACTTCAAGTACGACTCGGCCGGCCTCTGTCGGGGCGCCTTGCGACCTTCAACGGTTTGCGGTCCTCCAAAGGAGGACATCAAATGCTGAAGTGTCAATGCGTGGGTACCGCGCATTGGCCATCTGGACGATTCTTAGAAATCCCCAAAACAGTAGTTTTTAGAGGTGCCCTAATTTTATTATCGATATATAAAACGGCCGTGTCGCCGCTCCTTTTTTTTATGGGAGCGAGATGTCGTTTTCATCCGAGCTGTTCTGCGTATTCACGGGCCGCCTTTGAAAGCTACGGCTTTTGTGAGGCGCTTTGGCTGTCGGCAAAAAGGCTTATCAAGTGTGGTCCTTGGCATGAGGGCGGCATAGACGAGCTTCCAATAAAACGTACCTGCGCATTCCTTGGCAAGAAAGGTGAAATATGAAATCCGAACACAGAATGTTGATAGCCGTCGTGCTTTCGGCGGGGTTTTTTCTGTTGTGGTACACAGTTCTAAATCCACAAAAGGACGTGCCGGAGCGCGCGATTTCCCAGCCGGCGCAGGAGCAGACCACCGCTGCCGCGCAAGCCGTGGATGATGCGGCAAGTGAACCGCTATCTGCGAAAACGAAGACCGGGGCGGCGATAGCCGTTTACGATCCTCAAAAAGGCTTGCCCCTAAAAACGTGGACGATATCAAACGATCTAGTGGAAGTTGAATTTACGACCGATGGAGGAGTTCCTAATTACTGGAGGACGAAAAACTATACCAAAACAGTCGATGCCGGAAGCCCTCCCATAGACCTGGTAATTGAGGGTGCGGTTGTGCCCCTTACTCTGGCTTTTGAGAATGCCGATTTTTCTTTTCCCGAGAGACCTCGATACGAGCTAATTGAGGCGGACGAAAGCAGGGTCCTTTTTAAATGGCGCTCCGATGATGTTGAAGTGTTAAAGGAAATTTCCTTAAAGCCCGGTTCATATCAGGCCGATATTTCCGTAAGCGTGAAGAATGTCGGAGGAAAAGAGGCGCTTCGTGCCAGCCCTACGCTTAAATGGGGCGGACTACATCTGCCATTTAAGGGCGGCGGACTTTTAGGTTTTATGAAACAACCGCCCATTGAAAGCATGACGCCTGTGTACTTTTTGGACGGAAAGGCCATACGCGAAGCCAAGGTTTTGGAGCTTGGAAGACAAAATGAAACCGCAGGTGCGGTTTACTGGGCTGGCGTTGAGAGCCGTTATTTCATAAGTGTTATAGTTCCGCGTCAGCAAGGCGACGGTCTTTCGGCGGGATATGGCGCAACCAGAACTTCCGACATGCCGGAAGGTCAGATGGCGGTGTGGGGCGGGGTCTCGCTTCCCAAAATTGTGATTCCCTCCGGCGACACCGAAAACGCCGTTTTTTCGGCATATGCGGGGCCAAAGGATCTGGAAAATCTCAAAGCCGTAGGGGTGAATTTAGACAAAGCCATCGATTACGGCTGGTTTACGATTATCGCAATTCCGATACTCTACCTACTGCACTTCTTTTACAGCATAATAAACAACTATGGCGTTGCCATTGTCTTGCTTACGATCTTCGTGAAGCTGCTACTGCATCCGATAAACGTAAAATCGCTTAAATCGATGAAGGCGATGCAGCAGCTCCAGCCAAGGCTGAAGGAATTTCAGGCGAAATATAAGGACGACAAGCAAAAGCTAAACGCGGAAACCATGCAGCTTTTCAAGGCGCATAAGGTAAATCCGATGGGCGGATGTCTGCCGATGCTTGCCCAGTTTCCAATTTACATAGCCCTTTATAAAGTTCTTTGGAATTCCATAGAGCTTTTTCACCAGCCTTTTTTCTGGTTTTATAAGGATCTGTCGGCGCCGGATCCGTATTACATAACTCCAATACTCCTTGGTCTTTTTATGGCAGCGCAGCAAAAACTGACGCCCTCTGCGAGCGCAGATCCAACCCAGCAGAAAATGATGATGATAATGCCGGTAATGTTCACCGTCTTCATGCTCTTTTTGCCGCTTGGACTTGTTGTGTATATTCTAGTCAACACGGTGATGAGCGTGACCCAGCAATATATGTACAATCACGGCATAGGCATTATGGATCTTGTTCGGGGCAGGTGGAAAGCTGCGCACCGCAAGGCTTAGCGATACCAACCTAGAGGAGAAAGAACCTGCATATACCCAACGGTTTTTTGAGCGTTCCCATAAGCGTAGCTGCCGGATTTTTTGCTTATGAACTGAAATGTTCAGTAATTATTTGGCCGGCTTTGTAGTCAATGGTTACTCGAAATTGTCTGAAAAAATCCAAGCCAATAAGGGCATCCACACCCCAATGTTTCTCGTAATGGGAAACATACACTTGCATTTCATCTAGAATTGGCAGCGACGTTTTTAATCTCGGCCTCGATAGGAAGGCTGCTTACGACGCGAAGGGCGTAACTTTGCCACGCGTAGCGTTATTTTCCGGACACTTCATCGATGATTTGTGAGATGGAAGTCTTGCTGTCGGCAGCCAGCGCCCTAACGGCTCGTTCAATGATTTTTGTCTGAAGTTTTTTCTCGGAACAAATAGTTGAAAGCTCGAAAAATCTTTCATCGGCGATTGAATCCACAGCTATTCCTTTACGCCGAAGACTCCTTGCAGCTTGACCTATCACCCTGCCCGCAAGCTTCATGTCGCATTTTTCGTGGTAAAGCCGATCTATGAGTTTGATGCGCGACGATAAGGCTAGCTCGTCGATTACGTCTTCGGGCAAGCCATATTGGCGAAATCTTTTTTCTACCTCGTAGGCGGGCTCGGGCAGAGACGCCCGAATTTTATCCACCCTTTCTTTGGTTATTCGGATGGGAGGGTGGTCGGTGTCGGGGTACATGCGATCAGCGCCCGGAAGTATGCGTTCGAAATCGGAGAGCCCTCCGCGCATATGCTGGCGAGTTTCGTTTGGAACTCCGTCGAAAGCCTCAAGGATTCGATCCCTGATTTCGTTGGTTGCAGTTATGGTATCTGCCGCCGGTCCCCACACGACGATGCCCACGTCCGCGTTTTTAATGTCGAGCGTATTTTTCAAGGTGCGAAGGTCTATGTGTGAGCGGGGATATTCCGGGTAGTTGTCTGTATGATAGATGTTTGGAATTCCGTCGAGGCAGGCTATTACCCGCACGCGACCGGCTATTTCGGATGCGAACATAATGCCTGTTTGGGTGGGACGGTTCAAAATACCAGAAAGTTTCTCAAATTTGATGCCGCGTATTTTATGCCCCCGAGTTAGCGCATCGCGCAGCATGGGGGAACAGGTATTTTTGAGTTCTTCGGTGATGTCATGGGCCGAAAATTTGAGATTTTCCTTGGAGAGTCCGCGGCCTTTTAGTTCTTCGCGGAGGTCTAGAAGGGCTTTTTGACGAAAGGCTTCGGTTCTGGTGAGGTCCGGGATTAGCTGATATCTGGGCACGCCCTTGATTTCAACGCGCAAGCCGCCAGAGATCGAAACGTTTACATCTTGTCTCACGGCACCAAGCCCGCGCCTTACATGTCCGGTAGAGCGAAGCAGCCTTCCTATATGACGAACGCCGCGACCGGCCTCCTCGGGCGTTTCAAAGCATGGTTCTGTGACTACTTCGATAAGTGGCATGCCAAGGCGATCGGTGCGGAATTTTATAAGATGTCCCGTGTCATCCACCTCGCGGCAGGAATCTTCTTCGATGGAAAGCTGTCTTACGCCGATTTCCTTGCCTTCAAAAGGAATGCGGCCGTTTATGCCGACTATCGCCGTCCTTTGGAATCCGGTGGGTATTGAGCCGTCTAGATACTGTTTTCGGGCTATGTGCAATTCATCCACTATCCAACAGTTGCAAAACAGCGCTATTTCGATGGCGATGTCTAACGCCTCGCTGTTCATCGGAAAAGGAGGGGTGTCATCCATTTCATAGGTACAGACCGAACTTCTGTTGAGAAAATATAATATTTCTTTTTTGGTTTTAAATTCCATAAGGGCGCAGCCGTCATAAACGCCCATTTCCGAGAGCGTGGGCCTCATGTGGCGCAGCACTTCGGCATGATGTTCTTTAGAATAAAGGCCCGCCGGACATCTGCAAAAGAGTTTTTTGGTGGTCAAAAGCTGCTGGTGTATCTCCATCCCGCATTTAAATCCCAGCTTTTTCAGGTCCTTCGTCATGGTGAGGCGTAATATGGCCTAGAGGCCTGCAAATCAAGAAAAAACTAGGAATCGGAAAACGGGAAAGCTCTAATTCCAACCCCTCTTTACTCATTGACAACCCGTTTTCTTCTGATAGAAGTGGCCGACTATTTTTCATTTTTCTTGACAACGAATATTATGCAGTAATTTCAAGGCGTTGCGAAAGGTGGTGAGGTTCTAATGCCGGGAGTTAAACTTCGCGAAGGCGAGTCCTTCGAACAGGCCCTGCGGCGCTTTAAAAAGCAATGCGAAAAGGCCGGAATTCTTTCAGAACTTAGAAAGCGCGAGTACTACGAAAAACCCTCCATAAAGCGCAAAAAGAAACAGGCGGCTGCACAAAAGAAGACGAAAAAGGGCGGTAGATAGAAGCACGGGGGGCGCCATGTTAAAAGACAGGATCAGCGAAAAATTGAAAGTGGCGATGAAGGCCAAAGACCAGAGTACGGTTTCTGGCCTTCGTCTTATTTTGGCTGCATTGAAAAATCGGGAGATTGAAAAACGTGACGCCCTAGATGAGGATGAATGTGTTAAAATTCTTTCGTCTTTGGCCAAACAGCGCGGCGAATCCATCGAGATGTACCGGCAAGGCGGGCGAGACGATCTGGCCAAAAAGGAAGAGGCGGAGCTTGCCATGATCAAATCTTTTCTTCCTCAACCGCTCGCCGAAGAGGACCTTCGCCGTCTTGTGGACGAAGCTATCTCCGAGACCGGCGCGGGCAGTCCGCGCGATATGGGGTTGGTGATGAAGGCCCTTGGCCCCAAAATCAGGGGGCGGGCGGATGGAAAACTCGTGAGCGAAATAGTCCGGCAAAAGCTTTCCTAACGCAAACAGTCCAACACTCTGTAAAATTAATTTTATGTACAACAAATCTATTCTAACCGACATAAAGGATAGAATTTCGATTGTCTCGTATATAGGAGAGCGAATTTCTCTCAAAAAGACGGGCCGGAATTTTCTGGGCCTTTGCCCTTTTCACAACGAAAAGACGCCTTCATTTAACGTCTCGGAAGAAAAACAGATATACCACTGTTTTGGTTGCGGGGCCGGAGGCGATATTTTTGAGTTTGTAATGAAATTTGAAAATCAGGAATTTCCTGAAGCGGTGCGCCACCTAGCCACAATTGCCGGTGTTGCGCTTCCTGTGTTTGAAAAGAACCCGGATAATGCAGAAGATGAGGCGAGGCTCCGCAAGAGGAAATGGTGTCTTCGCATAAATGAAATTGCCAGAGATTTTTTTGCAGAGGCGCTGGGGAAAAGAGAGCTGGGCAACGACGCCCGCGAATATCTAAAAAACCGCGGAATTTCGAAAGAATTTTTAACGCAACATTTTCTGGGCTTTGCCGACAACAGTTGGGACTCGCTGACTTTGCATTTGGAGGCGAAAAAAGTTCCGCTGGAACTAGCCTGTGAGCTGGGTCTTGTAAGGAAGCGCGATACCTCGGGATACTATGATTTTTTTAGAAATCGAATCATGTTTCCGATAACGTCCCCGCGAGGCGACGTCATAGGTTTTGGTGGACGGGCTTTGGGTGAGGACGAACAGGCAAAATATATGAATTCGCCCGACTCGCTTATTTATCACAAGTCGGGTTCGGTATATGGTTTGGACAAGGCCGCTCCTGCAATACGCGACAAGGGTTTTGTGATTCTTGTCGAAGGTTACATGGATGCGCTCTCTTTAATGCAAGAGGGCATAGACAACGTGGTGGCGCCGCTTGGCACCGCTCTTACCGAGGGGCATTTAAGGCTTGTCGGAAGGTACTCGCGGAACATGGTGCTTATGTTCGATGGCGATGAAGCCGGCATCAGGGCTGCCACGAGGACGCTCGAACTTTTTATCGGTTTTGGGACGATGCCAAAAGTTGTGGCTCTTCCACCGGGCGAAGATCCCGATTCGATGGTGAAAAAAGAGGGGAAAAAAGCCTTTGAATCGAGAATGACCGAGACGGTTTCGCTCTTTGAGTTTTTTGTGGACAATCTGGTTCGCCAAAAAGGTTTTGATCCCGCGGGAAGGGTTGCTGCAATAGGGGAGGCCGTTCCGTTTCTGCGGATGATGAAAAACCCCGTTGAACACGGCGTCTATGCGAAAATCCTCGCCTCGAAGCTGGGCGTCGATGAAGCCGACGTGAGAAAGGCCGCGGCCGCCAAAACGAGGGCGGCTAAAGCGGGCATAGTGCCAGATGGTGTAGCACCCGGACTTTCGGAAGGAGTCTTTTCAGCCGAGAGAGTTCTGGTTAGGGCGCTTTTATCGAATTCCGAGCTGGTCCCTGAAGTTTTTGAAAAGATATCTCCGGATGATTTTAGAGATGAATGGTGTCGCACTGTCGCGCTGATGTTCGCAAGAAACATGAAGGAAAAGGGTAAAATTGACATTGGCGGTTTGATATCTGAAACCGGCGATGCCCTGCTTGCGGCCCAGATAAGATCGGAGGCGATGCAAGCGCCAGAGGCCGAGGAAGACGAAATTTTGGGGCTCATAAAGGACTGCGTAAGCCTTATCGTTCGAAGGCCTGCCAAGGAGAGACTTAAGTCCATAAACGACGAAATAAGAAGAGCGGAATTAGACGACGATGAATCAAGGGTTGTGGAACTGTTGAAAGAAAAAAACGAACTCGCGCTACACAAAAATGGATAGCTTTAATCACATAAACTTTAGGGGTGAAGAATGACCAAGCAGACCGCAGACATCAAGGAAGTGAAGGGGCTTATTTCCACAGGCAAGGAGAAAGGCTTTTTAACCATCGAAGAGGTCAACGAAGCTCTCCCGACGGATATGGTTTCTTCCGACCAGCTCGACAACGTTCTATCCATCTTTGACGATATGGATATCGAGATTGTCGATAACGAGGAGGAAGGCAAACTTCTCAAAAAAAGCGTTGCCGAAAAAAAAGGAGTTCAGGAGTCCAAGAGCGAAGTTACGCTCACTCCAGATTATGGCACCAGAACAGTCGATCCTGTAAGAATGTACCTTCGCAAGATGGGGCAGGTTGCCTTGCTCACCAGAGAAGGCGAGGTCGAAATTGCCAAGCGTATCGAGCAGGGACAAAACGACATGCTAAACATACTCCTGTCGAGCCCGCTGGGAGTTCAGAAGATACTTTCCTTTGGCGAACTGCTTTCCAAAAACAAGCTCCGGGTAGTCGATATCATAAAAGACACCGAGGACGTCGATGTAGAGGAGCTTGAAAATTTCGACGAGACGTCCGAAAGGCTCAGAGTTCTCAAACTCATGAGAAAGGTAAGGACGCTTAACAAACAGCGAGTCGATGCAGCTTCTAAAGTGGCAAGGGCGAGTTCTTCCGAAAAAATGAAGAAATCCGCCACCCAAAAGCTGGAGGAAATGAAGGTCAAGATGCTTGGATGTTTCAAGGAAATAGGCCTTTCAAACAGGATGATCAATCAGGTTGTCGAGGCGATGTACAGCACCATAGAACAGTCCGAGGCTGCCCATCGCACGACGAGGGACTGCGCCAGAAAATTTCAGGTTTCTGAGGCTGAAATCAGAGATCTGGTGAAGCAATATAAGCGCAACGATTATCAGCGAAGAAAGCTGCTTAAGAATACCGGCATGAATCGCGAGCAGATAGACGAAGTTATGGGTGTTTTTACGAAATCCGAACATGAAATAGCCGAGCTTGAAAGAATTGCCGGACAGAATATCGAAGGCTTGAGAAACACGTATAGAGAGATAAAAAGAGCGGAACAATTTGCCGACAGGGCCAAGAATGAGCTCATCGAAGCAAATCTCAGGCTTGTTGTTTCGATAGCGAAAAAATACACCAACCGAGGTCTGCAATTTCTCGATTTGATTCAGGAGGGAAATATAGGCCTTATGAAGGCCGTGGATAAGTTCGAATACAGAAGGGGATATAAATTTTCAACCTATGCAACTTGGTGGATACGTCAGGCGATTACCAGAGCCATAGCCGATCAGGCAAGAACGATAAGAATTCCTGTCCACATGATCGAGACGATAAATAAGCTCGTAAGAACTTCCAGATACCTCGTTCAGGATCTGGGCCGCGAACCCACCCCTGAGGAAATATCCGAAAAGATGGAGCTGCCTTTGGAAAAGGTGAGAAAAGTCCTTAAAATAGCAAAAGAGCCGATTTCTTTGGAAACTCCAATAGGTGAAGAAGAGGACAGCCACCTTGGCGATTTCATCGAGGATAAGTCGGTTGTATCGCCCACCGATTCGGTGGTGCATTTGAGTCTGTCGGATCAAACAAAGCACGTTCTTGCCACGCTTACTCCGAGGGAAGAGCGGGTTTTGAGGATGCGTTTTGGAATAGGGGAAAAATCAGATCATACCCTAGAAGAGGTCGGCAGAGATTTTTCGGTTACAAGAGAGCGAATCCGTCAAATCGAGGCAAAGGCGCTTAGGAAGCTGCGTCATCCAAGCAGGGCCAAGAAGCTAAAGAGCTTTATCGATTGGTAGGACACGAAGAGCTTGCAAAAACTGCCGGTGAAATTTTTCCGTCTTTAACGTCGTTTGTTCCGCAAACGAAACATTTGTCATCAAAAATATGTCTGGGTGTTGCAAAATGGCACCGGTTTGTGAAAGAATGCGCCGCCAAAGGGGGAGGAAGAAATGCGTAAATGGTCTTTGATCGTTGCGGCGGTTGCGGCGGTTTTTGGAGGCGCACTGGCCGTTATGTCCACGGTTCAGCATTTAAGAATACAGCGCGAAGGACTTATAAACCAAAGTTATTGTGCCTTTAGCGAAACCATAAATTGCGACATCGTAAATGCCAGTTCCTACTCGGAATTTTTAGGAGTTCCCATAGCTTGGTGGGGCGTCATTTTTTATTTTTTAGTGCTGATTTTTTCGCTCTACGCACTTGCATCCAAAAAGGATCGCAGCCCGACCATAGCCGTTGCATGGTTTATGTCCTGTGCGGGCATGCTTTATAGCGCCTTTTTGGCATATATAGCCACGTTTGTCCTTGGGGCGGTGTGCATCGAGTGTCTCGGAATGTATCTGGCCAACATTTTACTGTTTGTGTTTTTGTATGTTGCCCTGAGGGTTTCCTTCAAGGAGATATTTGATTTTGTAGGAGGTTATTTCATGGCCGTGATAGGAAGATCGAAGGATTTTCGGTTTAAGCCGCAAATTATTAAGCACGCGGTCGTGATAGGCATAGCGTTTGCTGTGGGGTGGGTTGGTATTGCCAATACCCTTGCTCAAAACGACAGGATCGGCGAAGACATAGATGTAAACGACCTAGTGAAATATTTTTATTTGGAATCGCTACACGATGTTCAGGTTTCGCCGGATTGGGCCATGTGGGGAAATCCCAAGGCGAAGGTTACAATAGTCGAATACAGCGAATATCAGTGCCCGTTCTGTCGTCTTTCGGCTTTCAACATCAAGGCCTATCTTCACGAATTTAAAAATGACGTGCGTTATTTATTCGTCAATTTTCCTCTAGACACTGCATGTAATTTTGAACTTTCAAGGCAGATGCATCCGGTAGCTTGTTTTGCCGCCCGGGCTGGAATATGCGCCCAGAAAAAAGGCGATTTTTGGTCGTTTCATGACGACATGTTCAGAAGCCAGCGGGAACTATCTGAAAACGTTATAATGGGTTTTGCCAAAAAACGCGGATGGAATCCGGAAGAATTCGGAGCTTGCGTCGAGTCAGACGAGGTCAAGGAACGGCTTGCCTCCGAAATTGCTTCGGCCAAAAAGGCCTATGTCGTTGGCACTCCAACAATTTTTATGAACGGAAGAAAACTCAAATATTGGAAAAGTCCCGAATTTTTGCGTAAAGTGGTCGGAGAAGAGATCAAACGCAGCAAGGTTAAAAAATGACAAAATACTCCCGAGAATTTCTTGCGAAGATACCCAAAACGGATTTGCATGTTCATCTAGATGGGAGCATCCGCATTCCAACGCTCATAGAGCTCGCGAAAGCCCAGAAGCTAAAGCTCCCATCGTACACCGAAGAGGGCCTTCGCAAGACGGTGTTTAAAGACAAGTACAAAAACCTTTTAGAATATCTGCACGGCTTTAAATACACCTCGGCTGTCATGTCTGATCGGGAATCCATAGAACGCATATCCTATGAATTTGCGCAGGACAACTTTGCCGAGGGGGTGCGCTATGTCGAACCACGCTTTGCCCCCCAACTTCATGTCACCGACGACATGAGCATGGACGATGTCATAGTAAGCGTGGATCGCGGCCTTAATAAGGCAAAAAAAGAGATAAACAGCAGAAAAACGATAAAAAACGGAATTGAGCCTCCGTTTGATTATTCGATAATATGCTGCGCGATGCGTATGTTTACGGAAGGTTTTTCGGAGTACTACAAAAGATATGTGGGGCTTCATCCTCACATGCCGTCCTACGAACTCTTTGGGCTGGCCTCGTTAGATCTTGTAGAAACGATGATCTATGTTCGCGATGAGCTGGGTATTGCGGTTTCGGCCTTTGATTTGGCCGGGGCGGAGTCCGGATATCCGGCGGAAGATTACAAAAAAGCCTATGAATTGGCGCATAAAAATTTCTTCAAAAAGACCGTCCATGCCGGAGAGGCCTATGGTCCAGAATCCATATTTCAAGCGATAACCGACTGTCATGCCGATCGCATAGGTCATGGAACCCACATCTTTGACGATACCATGGTCAACCTTTCCGATGAAAGCGAACGCAAGCTCTACGTCGAGGAGCTGTGGCAGTATGTGGCCGACAGCAGAATAACCATAGAAGTATGTCCCACATCAAATCTTCAAACGATGCCCAAACTATCGAGTGTTAAAAAGCATCCTCTGGGGGAGATGATAGACAAGAGGATCTCGCTTACATTTTGTACGGACAACCGGCTCATTTCAAACACGACGGTCACAAACGAAATAGCGCTGGTGGTGGATAATTTTGAAATAAAGCCCAAAAAATTAAAGGACATAATAATCTATGGGTTCAAGCGCAGCTTTTATTTTGGAGGGTATTTAAATAAGCGCCGCTACGTCAGGCAAATTATCGATTATTACGAAAAGATCGAAAAAGAGTTCAACGTTGGGAAATAAATCATCTGCACGTAAACGAATTGTCCGTAAATGATGCAAGACATTTATGAGAGCTGCCTTCGGCGATCGTTATTTTTTTCTCTAACCTCTTTTTCTGGGGTGGAAATTCAGCGATGATATCATAGGACCCCGGGTTTAGCGGAACGATCCGAACCGGCGCCTCTTTTTTTGAAATCCGTCCCTCAACACTAATAACACCCCAAGGCTTTGCATGTATAAGCAAAGAAGCCTGCCGGATTTTTTCTAGGGCGAAATTTTTCACGAACTGCGGCGAGGTCTCGTCTAGCGTGAAATCCGCAGATACCTTTCCATAGCCGGGCTTTGAAATCTCCATAACACATGAAATATCTTCATTAGATTCTATTCCCTCGATGACGAATGGGGAGATGAATGTTTTCAACTCTCCATTTATTTTAAGCAGAACCTTTGCTCCCGAAGGCTCGGTGGTTATGGCGACAGCCTTGGCAACATTACGCAAAACCGGCATCTGGCGCAAAGTCACGATGTCGGTGACATGCTTGGCCGACGTTTTGGAAACCTGCCCCGCGCTACCCCGCTCCCCTCTTGATATGGACATAAACAGCATAAGGACGAGCAGCACGACCGCTGCGCGAATTAAAGACGCCGCCTTTTTTGTGAGCCTCGGTGCTTTGCGCGAAATAATGGCGGTGGATTGCGCAGCTCCTTTTTCAAAGACAATTTCGTTTTGAAAACCGCCGAGCCCACTTTTTTCGAATTCGTCGGCAAGAAATAAAGACATCTCTATCGAACTCACCACGCTTCCTATGGTTCGCTCCGCCCCGCGCACATCCATGAGCATTTCCGAGGCGGTTAAAAAACGCGAATCCACCCCGTCTGAAAACTCCATGAGCAAGATAGCCCTTATAGCCGGAGGTAATTTGCGGATTACATCCCAAGGCACCTCGATATTTCTCACCTTTCCTATAACTTCCAGATCGTTTTCTGCATCAAACAGCCTTTGTGCCGTAACAAGTTCGAAAAGAACGACGGCCACGGCGAAGAGATCGGCCCTTTCGTCTATCACCCCGCCACTTGCCTGTTCAGGCGACATGTAGGAATATTTTCCGCGAACCCTTCCGGTTTGTGTGAGCCTTGTACGATGAGAGCCTCGGGCGATGCCGAAATCCGCAATCTTCACTTCGCCAGCCCAAGACAACAAAATGTTCGAGGGAGATATATCCCGGTGTATAACTCCAAGAGGACGGCCCGTCTCGTCTCTACATCTGTGCGCGAAATCTAAGGCGACTAATACCTGATCGACTATATAAAGGGCATGCTCCGGAGGCAGCGGCATGCCCTTTTTGATTAGACGATTTAGAAGATAGGCGCAGTCTAGGCCATCTACATATTCCATCGCGATGTAGGGAACGCCGGATTCACATCCATAATCGAAGACCTGAACGATAGTGTTGTGACAAAGGTGTGTAAGGACTTTCGCCTCGTCCATTATGAGATCTTTTATTTCTTCATTTCCGCAAAATCCCTCAAGAAGTCTTTTTATCGCGATCGCCTTGCAAAAACCGCCTTCGGCCTCCAGATATGCCTTGAATATTTCGGACGTACCGCCGCTTCCGATCTTGTGGGCGAGCCTGTACCGCCCGATAGTTTTCGGACTATTCATGACAGGGGCGTTATCGTGAGCAATAGGCATGCCAAATCGGCTAGATTGTAAGGCATTGTTATTCATAGATATTTTAAAAGAATGCCGGATTTCGATGTTCCATAAGTCGAAAATGTTCGACTATCGGCGCATCTTTCGATTTCGTAGCAAGATAGTCATTTTTCGAAAGGCGACTATTCGCGCACTGTGATCGTGTCTATTGGATCACCCTGCCTTCTAAACGCGATGAAGTTGGCTGCGAGCGTTTCAAGTTCGAGGTCGTCGCCCCTTATGCACCCAAGCGTCCGGGCCCGGTAATTATGTCTTCCCCCATGTATGAAAAGGCCGCGGTTCCAAGCGATCCTGTCTGCGGCCGAGGAATCGCCACCGGTTCTTATGCGAATCGTCCCAAAGCGCATACTGTAACCCGCGTTGTCCATTTCGTGTTTTGCCCAATATCTTCCATTTACAATCCCCTCGCCCGCGACGTTTTCGCCAAAGCCGAACCGCGCATAGAATTTTTCGCGATATTCTTCGGAATAAAACTCCGGCACGCCAAGTGAGAAACTCCCGTCTGGAAACGGGCCATTTCCACCTATCTCAATTGGATCGGCCGAAGGCTTCATCGTGACATTGAATGCGGCATAACTTGTGACGTATCTGCCCTCGCCGTCGATTAGGTGCATCGCCCCGTCGGACCTGTCGAACACAAGGCTTGCAAGCCCCAGAGGATCTACAAATCTAGAGGGATCAGAACTAGCATAGAGCAGGAGGTTTAATTCACCTTGAGGTGGATAGGCCCGTGCCAATTCAAATGTCGAGAAGGGATATACGCCGTACCATCCAGCGGCGTCTGAGGGCCTGTTTGGAAAGGTCGCGCGCGAGGCCTGCCCTTGAATGTTATGAAAAGATACTGCGGGACCGATTTTTAGGCCGTTCTCAGCGGAATGCTTCAGCTTAAAACCCAGCGGATCGGGAGTGAGAAAGGACCCCGTCTCCGGCGAGTAGAACCTGTTTCTGAAATAGACAAGATTTGTAAAGCCGTCACAAATACCACC
>Ga0351835_1023_pt1 | contig 36877 bp, 35 predicted proteins | sample BONcelHFGM3001D3_FD_206756 | JGI IMG/M metagenome (GOLD analysis project Ga0351835, IMG submission 206756) | Enriched cells from coal bed in the Powder River Basin, Montana, United States - BONCAT cells FGM rep1 HSBNCT.FGM.300.1.D3 ... | reverse complement strand
GTTAGAGTAACCCTGCGCGGAGAGAAAATGTATGAATTCCTCGATCGGCTCATCTCTGTTTCCCTGCCGCGCGTTAGAGATTTCCGCGGAATCAATGACAAAGGATTCGACGGCCGTGGAAATTATACGGTGGGTATAACAGAACAGATTATCTTTCCAGAGATCGATATCGACAAGGTTACCAGGATCAATGGAATGGATATCACCTTTGTGACTTCCGCTCCGAATGATCGTGAGGCATATTCCTTGTTAAAAGCGTTTGGATTACCATTTAAAAACAAATAAAGAGAATAAAGAGATGGCGAAAGAATCAATCAAAGCCAGAGAGCGCAAAAGAGAGAAATTAGTTGAGCTTTACGCTGAAAGACGGAAAGCCCTGAAAGAAGCCGGTGACTACATCGCCCTGCAGAAGCTCCCTAAGAACTCATCTCCGGTGAGACTTCACAACCGTTGCAAGTTAACCGGAAGACCCAAAGGATACATGAGACTGTTCGGCGTCTCGCGGATAAACTTCCGTGAAATGGCGGTGAAAGGACTAATCCCGGGCGTTAGAAAAGCTAGTTGGTAATAAACATACGTAGAACGTACTTACTAAGAACAACAGAAAAAAGAAACAATATGGTTACGGATCCCATTGCAGATTATTTAACCAGAGTCAGGAATGCCGTGATGGCAAACCATCGAGTGGTTGAGGTCCCGAAATCGAAGATCAAGGTAGAGATGACCAGAATCCTTTTAGAGAAAGGCTATATCACAAATTACAAAGTGGAAGATGCCCCGATCCCAGGAACGATCAAGATTGCGCTCAAGTACCACCCGGTAACAAAAATTTCAGCCATCAACTCACTCATCAGGATCAGCAAACCTGGCTTAAGGAAATATGTCGACGCAGACCACCTCCCAAAAGTCTTAAACGGTTTGGGCATTGCCATCCTCTCTACCTCACAAGGTATTATGACTGATAAAGAAGCCAAAGTCAAGAAGGTTGGCGGTGAGGTGTTATGTTACATCAGCTAAAGAAGGAGACAAACAGATGTCAAGAATAGGAAAACAACCGATTGAAGTCCCTGCAGGGGTACAGGTGACCATCTCAAACAAGAATCTGGTTACCGTGAAAGGGAATCTGGGAGAATTGAGTCAGCAGATCGACCCAAAGATTACAATAAAACTGGAAGGGAACCAGCTTTTAGTGCAACGAAGCTGCAACGAACAGGATGATCGTTCAAAACACGGGCTTTACCGTTCCTTACTTGCCAATATGGTTAAGGGAGTTTCGGAAGGTTTTACAACTGTTCAGGAATTGATTGGCGTTGGATATAAAGCAACTTCAGCCGGACAAACACTGGAACTTGCTCTTGGATACTCACACAATATCGTGATTGAGCTTCCAAAGGAGATCATCCTGGAAACTACAGCACAGAAAGGAAAGGCTAATACTATTATCCTGAAATCTTACAACAAGCAGCTGTTAGGACAGGTCGCATCAAAAATCAGGTCGCTTCGTCCGCCAGAGCCTTACAAAGGCAAAGGAATTCGGTTCTTAGGTGAAGAGATCAAGAAGAAAGCGGGTAAATCAGCAGCTTCGTAGGACAGTAATACATGGTAAGGACGACCTGGAAGGTCGCCCCAACAGAAATAATAAGAAGATGGCAATTAAAGACAAAAAAGAACAAAGACGTTCAAGGATCAAAATGAGGATCCGGAAGATCGTTAAGGGAACCGCTGAACGTCCCCGTTTGACGGTATTCAGAAGCAACAAGGAGATCTATGTGCAGTTGATTGACGATTTGACAGGAAAGACGCTGGCTGCAGCCTCTTCCCTCACCGAAGAGATCAACACGCAGAAGGTTACAAAGATGGAACAATCCAAACTGGTCGGGAAAGCAATCGCTGAAAAAGCCAGTCAGGCAGGCATCGAGTCTGTTGTTTTTGATAGGAACGGATATTTGTATCATGGTCGGGTAAAATCTCTGGCAGAAGGTGCCCGGGAAAGTGGCCTAAAATTCTAAATAGCTATGGCAAACGCTAATGTAAAAAGAGTAAAATCAAGCGAGATTGAGTTCAAAGATCGTCTGGTCAGCATCCAGCGGGTTACAAAAGTAACCAAAGGGGGACGAACATTTAGTTTTTCAGCTATCGTTGTGGTTGGAAATGAGAATGGTGTTGTCGGATTTGGGCTGGGGAAAGCAAAAGAGGTGACTGCAGCCATCGCTAAAGGAATCGATGATGCCAAGAAAAACCTGATTAAGGTGCCGATCCTCAAAGGAACGATTCCACATCAGCAGGAGGGTAAATACTCCGGAGCACTTGTTTTCCTGAAACCTGCGGCTCCTGGAACGGGAGTCATCGCAGGAGGCGCCATGCGTGCTGTTTTGGAAAGCGTTGGTGTAACTGATGTACTTGCAAAATCAAAAGGTTCATCCAACCCACACTCCGTCGTTAAAGCCACAATCAATGCCCTCGTCAAACTTCGCGATCCTTATACGATCGCCCAACTCAGGGGAATTGACATGGAACGGGTTTTCAACGGTTAATTGTAATATACTAATAAACGCATCAGATACGATGGCAAAAATTAAAATCACCCAGGTCCGCAGTAAAATAGGCAGACCCGAAAGGCAAAAGAAAACCCTTGAAGCCCTTGGACTGAGAAGGATCCGTCATACAGTAGAGCATGAAGCTACACCTCAGATTCTGGGTATGGTAGTCAAGGTTAGACATCTGGTCACGGTTGAAGAACTGGACTAATTACAACACATTGATCGTAACACCGTATAAAATATAAACAATGGATTTAAGCAATCTAAAACCGGCTGAAGGTTCAACAAAGAAACCCAAAAGAATTGGACGCGGACAGGGATCAGGCAGGGGAGGAACATCTACCCGTGGACATAAAGGGGCCAAATCCCGTTCAGGATATTCCCATAAGCCAGGGAATGAAGGTGGCCAGATGCCCCTTGTAAGGCGTGTTCCCAAGTTTGGATTTAAGAATATCAACAGGGTCGAATACAAAGGTATCAACATTGATGCTTTGCAATACCTGGCAGATAAGCTTAAGGTTAATGAAATCAATCTTGAAGTATTGATAAATAATGGTTACGCCTCCAAGAAAGACCGGATCAAAATCCTGGGAAGAGGAGAACTGAAAACCAAGCTCGACGTAACGGCTCACGCATTTTCCGCTACCGCGAAGAAGATTATTGAGGATAATGGAGGGAGTGCAAACACTATTTAATTTCTGTTGAATGAAAAAGCTGATACAAACCATTCGAAACATTTGGAAGATTGAAGACCTGAGAAAGAGGATTCTCTACACTCTTGGGATTCTGCTGATCTATCGTATGGGATCGTATGTGGTACTGCCTGGAGTGGATCCAAGTATGCTTGCCAACCTCCAGAACCAGAGTAGCTCCGGGTTATTAGGACTTTTGAATATGTTTTCGGGAGGTGCATTTGCCAATGCTTCAATCTTTGCACTCGGGATCATGCCCTATATCTCTGCATCTATCGTCATGCAGCTTCTCGGACTAGCCATTCCCTATTTCCAGAAACTCCAGAAAGAAGGTGAGAGTGGCAGGAAAAAGATCAACCAGATTACCCGGTACCTTACCGTGATAATCCTTATTTTCCAATCCCCTGCCTATATTGCAAACCTGGTATCCCAGATGCCGCCTGAAGGGATTATGCCTTTCAGTTCCGCTGTTACAACGCATTCTATCTTTTCGTTTTTCGGAATATCGTCTATCATCACACTTACCGCAGGATCCATGTTTATCATGTGGCTGGGAGAAAGAATTACAGACAAAGGGATCGGAAACGGAATCTCGTTGATCATTATGATCGGAATTATTGCACGGTTGCCATTTGCTCTTTTTGGCGAGCTGGTTTCGCGCATGGAACAGCAGGGAGGTGGGCTGGTTCTTTTCGTTGTTGAACTTGCATTCCTTGTCTTTGTTATCCTGATAACGATTTTACTGGTTCAGGGAACCCGCCGGATTCCTGTTCAATACGCAAAGCGCATCGTTGGAAATAAACAGTATGGCGGAGTTCGCCAGTATATACCCTTAAAGGTCAATGCAGCCGGTGTAATGCCGATCATCTTTGCTCAGGCAATCATGTTTCTTCCATTGACTCTGGCAGGGTTTGCCAACTCGGAAACGCTTTCAGGAGTTGCCCGGGTATTTACAGATTACACCAGCTTCTGGTACAATTTTGTCTTTTTCCTTATGATTATCTTCTTTACATACTTCTATACAGCTATTACGATTAATCCTACACAGATGGCTGAAGATATGAAGAAGAACGGAGGATTCATCCCCGGCGTAAAACCTGGCAAAAAGACCGCAGAGTTTATCGATAATATCATGTCGAGAATTACCCTGCCTGGTTCAATATTCCTTGGTTTTGTTGCTATTATGCCGGCTATTGTTGGGTTGGTTGGAGTAACTTCTCAATTTGCTCAATTCTATGGTGGCACATCTCTTCTAATTCTTGTTGGTGTGGTGCTGGATACTTTGCAGCAGATTGAGAGCCATCTCCTGATGAGGCATTATGATGGTTTGACCAAGTCGGGAAGGATCAAAGGCAGGTCGTCGTTCAGTATGGCCGGATAAATGAAAATGTGACCGGATGGTTGTTACATCAAACGAAGAGGTTGAACGGTTAAGAGAAAACGCGATCATTGTCAGCAAAACACTGGCAGAAGTCGCAAAACATATTGAACCGGGCGTTAAAACGATAACGCTGGATAAGATAGCGGAAGAGTTTATCCGCAGTGAAGGAGCGGTCCCTGGGTTTAAAGGGTACCGCGGGTTTCCGGGGACCCTGTGTATCTCCATCAATGAAGAGGTGGTACACGGCATCCCGGGAGAGAGAGTTCTTAAAAATGGTGATGTTGTTTCGATCGACTGTGGATGCATCAAACACGGTTTTTATGGTGATTCGGCTTATACTTTTCCGGTTGGAGAGGTAAAACCCGAAGTGATGGATCTGCTCAGAAGGACCAAAACATCCCTTTTCAGAGCACTTGAGATGGCTCTGGCAGGGAAACGGGTAGGAGATATCAGCGCAGCAGTACAGGATTATGTTGAATCCTTTGGTTATTCAGTCGTTCGTGAACTTGTTGGTCACGGACTTGGAAGACAGTTGCATGAAAAACCTGATATTCCGAATTACGGCAGAATGGGATCGGGTGCGAAATTGCAGGATGGACTTGTGATTTGCATAGAACCGATGATCAACCTGGGAACAAAAAATGTTGTTCAAGCTAATGATGGATGGACAATCCGGACTTCAGACAGGCAGCCTTCTGCTCATTATGAGTTGACCGTAGTCGTGAGAAAGGAGGAACCGGATGTGCTCTCAACGTTTTCCTACATCGAGGAAGTACTAGGTCCCGAAAGGATCATATAATGTAAAGATGTGGCATGCGCATCTCAACAAAAGAAAGTAAAGATGCGGCATGCGCATCTCAACAAAAGAAAGTAAAGACGCGGCATGCTGCGTCTCACAACTGAAGAAAAATGGCAAAGCAATCTTCAATCCAGCAGGATGGTACGGTCATCGAATCACTTGGCAACGCCATGTTCAGGGTGGAACTCGAGAACGGACATGTGATCACAGCACACATCTCCGGGAAAATGAGGATGCACTACATAAAAATATTACCGGGCGACAAGGTTAAAATAGAGATGTCTCCCTATGACTTAACAAAAGGAAGAATAACGTTTAGATACCAATAGTAAAACGAGGTTACCATGAAAGTTAGAACATCGATCAAGAAACGTTCAGCCGATTGCAAAATCGTTCGCAGAAAGGGCGTGTTGTTTGTGATCAACAAGAAAAATCCTAGGTTCAAACAAAGACAAGGTTAACAATCATTATAAAAGAGTTCAATTATGGCCAGAATTGCAGGTATTGATTTACCCAAACAGAAACGGGGAGTGATCGGACTGACGTACATCTATGGGATTGGCAGAAGCAATGCAGAGAAGATCTTGAACATGGCTGGTGTGGATGTAAATAAGAAAGTCCAGGACTGGACGGATGATGAGCAGAATGCGATCCGGACAATCCTAAATGACCATTTCAAGGTAGAAGGTGCTGCCCGTTCTGAGATTCAGATGAACATCAAGCGATTGATGGACATTGGGTCCTACAGGGGAATCCGTCATCGTCTCGGGCTGCCGGTCCGTGGACAAAGCACCAAAAATAACGCCCGCACAAGAAAGGGCAGGAAAAAGACTGTTGCCAACAAAAAGAAGGCAACGAAATAGTAAATCGTAGTTAGTAGAGTTTATGGCAAAGACTGAGAAAAGTTCAAAAAAACGGGTCGTGAAAGTCGATCCTATTGGGAGGGCATACGTGAACGCCTCTTTCAATAACCTGATTGTAACCCTCACAAATAATACTGGCCAGGTCATCTCCTGGTCATCTGCCGGGAAAATGGGCTTCAGGGGATCCAAGAAAAATACTCCGTATGCGGCTCAAATGGCAGCACAGGATGCAGCAAAAAAAGCTTATGATTCCGGACTGAGAAAAGTCAAGGTCTATATTAAAGGCCCTGGTGCAGGAAGGGAGTCTGCTATCCGGACGATTCATACTTCAGGAATAGAAGTGTCTGAGATTATGGATATTACTCCATTACCACACAATGGTTGTCGCCCGCCAAAAAGGCGCCGTGTCTAAGAGAAAACGATAAAAGATCTATTATAATAAAGAGTTATGGCTAGATATATTGGTCCAAAAACAAAGATTGCACGAAAGTTCAGAGATCCGATCTATGGACCTGATAAGTATTACGAAAAGAAGAATTATCCTCCCGGAATGCACGGGCAGTCGAGGCGTCGCCCTAAAGCTTCTGAGTATGGAACTCAGTTGATGGAGAAGCAAAAAGCCAAGTACACCTATGGTATTCTGGAGCGTCAGTTCAGAAACACATTCAATAGAGCTGCCCGTAAAGGGGGGAAAACCGGGGAGGTTTTGCTTCAGCTGATTGAGGCACGGCTCGATAACGTGGTTTATCGTTTGGGGATTGCCCCAACCCGTAGCGGTGCACGGCAACTGATTGCCCACCGGCATATAACAGTCAATGGGAAGGTAGTCAATATTCCCAGCTTTGAAGTACACCCTGGTGATATTGTTTCTGTAAGGGAACGTTCAAGGTCTCTGGAATCCATTCTGAATTCGGTTGCCTCACGGTCGAATCAGTATCCTTGGTTGGAGTGGGATGTGAATACCCTCACCGGAAAGTTCATGAGCTATCCGGAACGCGATCAGATTCCTGAAAATATCAAGGAACAGTTGATCGTCGAGCTGTACTCCAAATAATCGTAACAATTAAAAATTAACCCCTAAAAAGGCAATATATGGCAATATTACCGTTCCAGAAGCCCGATAAAGTCATCATGGTAGAATCTGATGACAACCGCGGAGTATTCGAGTTTCGTCCCCTCGAGCCCGGTTTCGGGGTCACTATCGGAAATGCCCTCAGAAGAATTCTGCTCTCTTCCCTGGAAGGATTTGCAATCACCTCCATCAAGATTGAAGGAGTTGATCAGGAATTCTCTACCATCAAGGGAGTGATTGAAGATGTCACTGAGATTATCCTGAATTTGAAACAGGTTCGTTTCAAAAAACTTATCGAGTCTGAAAGTTCAGAAAAAGTTACTGTGATTATCGCCCAGCAAAAAGAGTTCAAAGCTGGTGATATCAATAAGTTTCTATCCGTGTTTCAGGTGCTGAACCCTGAACTTGAAATCTGTCATATGGATCCTGGAGTGAAACTTACAATTGAAATATCGATTGATAAGGGACGTGGATATGTTCCGGCAGAGGAGAATAAAACACTCAGCTCCAGTTTGGGAAGAATCGCAATTGATTCGGTTCACACGCCAATCAAGAACGTGACATTCAATGTGGAGAATTTCCGGGTGGAACAGAAGACTGACTATGAAAAGCTCGTTCTGGAGATTACCACGGATGGTTCAATCCCCCCTAAAACTGGATTAAAAGAGGCAGCCAGGGTTCTGATTCATCATTTCATGCTTTTCTCAGATGAAAAGATTACTCTCGACACCAACGAAAAAACTGTAACCGAAGAGTTCGACGAAACATCATTGCATATCAGACAGCTTCTGAAAACCAAACTGGTTGATATGGATCTTTCAGTAAGGGCGCTCAATTGCTTGAAAGCTGCTGATGTTGAAACCCTGGGCGACCTCGTGGCTTTCAATAAAAATGATCTCCTGAAGTTCAGGAATTTTGGAAAGAAGTCACTTACCGAGTTGGAGGAACTTGTAAAGACCAAGGGACTTGAGTTTGGAATGAATACGGCGAAATATAAATTAGATAAGGATTAATTGTAATGAGACATAAGAAGAAAATTAACCATCTTGGAAGAAAGAGTGAGCACAGGAAAGCGATGCTTTCCAACATGGCTTCTTCATTGATCCTTCACAAGAGAATCAGCACCACACTGGCAAAGGCAAAAGCATTACGTACCTATTTTGAGCCACTGATTACGAAAGCAAAAGAGGATTCTACACATTCTAGAAGATTGGTATTTAGCCACTTGCAAAATAAGGAAGCTGTTTCAGAACTTTTTCGTGAGATCTCACAGAAGATAGGTGACAGGCCTGGTGGTTATACTCGAATCCTGAAAACGGGTCCGCGCTTGGGCGATAATGCAGAAATGTGTATCATCGAACTTGTTGATTACAACGAATTGTTGCTGGGACAAAAAGAAGATCAGAAGACCAAGAGTACCCGCCGACGTCGTAGTACACCTAAGAAAAAGGATGATGAGGTTTCTGTTGCGAAAGCTAAAGAACCAAAAGCTTCTCCATCCGCAGAGAAGGCGATAGAAGAAGTTGCTCACGAAGAGACTGAAGTTGTTCCTGAGGTGACTGACACTGCTGAAATACCGGCAGTTGACGAAGAACTCTCTGAGGAAGAACCGAAAAAGGAAGAATAATATGAGCCGGATCCTCGCCATTCATGCCCGCCAGATTCTTGACTCCAGAGGTAATCCTACGATTGAAGTAGATGTAATTACCGATAGTGGAATACTGGGCAGAGCTGCAGTACCTTCAGGCGCTTCGACTGGGGTTCATGAAGCCATTGAACTCCGTGATGGGGATAAGAAACACTTTCTTGGGAAAGGAGTTTTACAGGCAATTCATAATGTAAATAACATTCTTGCCTCGGAACTAGAGGGGATGTATGTTACCGATCAGGTTGAGATTGACCACAAAATGATCGAACTTGATGGTACACACAATAAGTCTAAACTGGGAGCCAACGCTATCCTCGGTGTTTCACTTGCCGTCGCAAAAGCAGCAGCCCAAACCACTTCGCAGGAATTGTATCGCTATATTGGCGGTGTAGGAGCCAACACGCTTCCCATCCCAATGATGAATATCCTGAATGGCGGATCCCATGCCGATAACTCAATTGACTTTCAGGAGTTCATGATCATGCCTGTAGGAGCGCCTACCTTTTCTGAAGCGATCAGAATGGGTGCTGAGGTGTTCCATCACCTGAAAGAAGTGCTGAAAAAAGGAAAATACTCAACAAACGTAGGTGATGAAGGAGGGTTTGCTCCCAACCTGAAATCGAATGAAGAGGCCCTTACAGTAATCATGAAGGCCATTGAAAAAGCTGGATATAAAGCGGGAAAAGATATTTATATTGCGCTTGACCCGGCTTCCTCTGAATATTATATCCCTGAAGAGAACTGTTATCATTTAAAAAAATCTACAGGAGAAAAACTCTCCCCCGCAGAGATGGTAGCTTTCTGGAAAGATTGGGTTAATCGTTATCCGATTATCTCTATCGAAGATGGGATGGCTGAAGATGACTGGAAAGGCTGGCAATTGATGACCAAAGAGCTTGGCAAGAAAATCCAATTGGTGGGAGATGACCTCTTTGTGACAAATGTCAAACGGCTTCAGATGGGCATTGACAAGGGAGTTGGAAATTCGATCCTCATCAAGGTGAATCAGATCGGAACCCTTACCGAGACGATCAATGCTGTAAACATGGCGTACCGGAATGCCTATACAGCTGTAATTAGCCATCGTTCAGGTGAAACTGAGGATACAACCATTGCAGATCTTGCAGTGGCCTTAAATACAGGTTTAATTAAAACCGGATCTGCCTGCAGAACTGACCGGATTGCAAAATACAACCAATTGCTTAGGATTGAGGAGCAGTTGGGTGATACTGCAGTCTACATGGGAAAGAGCTTCAAGTTTGCGAAGTAGCAGGGATCCAATGATTTGTGAAAGTTCGCCTCAACAGGTGGACTTTTTTTGTTGGAAAAATGTTGATATCTAATGTCAGAATCACTGGTTTCTTAGTGTTTCGAGGCATATATTTGATGCTGCTAAGAGGCATCTTCTTATCCGGAAATCAATCTACTGCATGACCAAACCTATTTCAAAACTCTTAATTTTCCTGAGTATTGTTGTTTTCCCTGTTTACCTGTTTGGTCAGGCCAATTTGAAAATGGGCCCCAAGTTTGGCGATAACTGGTTTATTGGTCTGTCTGTTGGGCCTACATTCTTTTCAGGAGATCTCAATCCAAACCGTTTTTTGCCCCAATCGGGCGATTGGCGCTTCGCTGGTGCGTTTAGCTTCGGCCGAAAAATAAGTCAAGTCTTTTCACTCAGGGGACAGGTGTTGTATGGAACAGTTGCCGGGAAGAAGGCGTCAAAGCAGGATGGGACACCTGTTAACCTTAGTTTTAACTCGATGATTGTGGATGGGAATATTAACACCATGATTAATTTTTCAAATCTGATCGGTGGATTTAACCCCAAACGCACTTTTTTTGTCTATGGAACAGTTGGAATTGGTGCAGCCTACTGGAAAACAACTCAGGATGACATGATTACCGGGCTGACAGTCCCTAACGGCGCTTCTTCAGGAAATACCACAGCAGTGATTCCTGTGGGTTTGGGAGCCTATTATAGTATTGCCAACAAAGTTAACCTCGGACTCGAATACTCTTTCAGGACCCTCACTACAGATATGCTTGATGGTGTTGCAGAAGGGTTCAAACTTGATATGTATAGCCTCCTCTCATTCAACATTACGTTGAATCTCAATAAACCATCACGTAAATCACCTGATGTGGTTGATTATAAGAAGGATGGGCCAATCGTTCTTAACCTCCCAAAATGTGACCCTATTCCACCGATGGCTCAAAAAGATATGGGCATGGAGAAACTCCCTCCTCCTCCATCCGTTAGCCTCGACTTTTCCAAGTATTACCTCTTTAAAGTACAGATTTTCGCCTTTGCTCAGAGAATCTATTCTCCTGAAACAATCCGAAAACGCTATCATATCCCGATGCCTGTTGAGCGTGAATACAGCGATGGCCTCTATCGGTTCATTGTTGGATCTACTGAATCAATTGATGAGGCAAAAAATATTCTTCAACGAATGGTGAATGCCGGTGTAAGCGATGCTTTTATTGTGGGCTATACACGGGATGGAGAACGGACCTCTCTCCGGGATCTGAAATAAGCAATTCTTTTTGTTACTTACAAATTTGTTCGATGAAATTCAATGACTCCTGATCCAGGAGGCCGGTTCGGATTGCTTTTCTAAAATCCTCGCAAGCCTCATTTGGATTTCCAAGGAAGAAATTTGCCAGGCCACGGTTGTAGTAGACGGTTTTGAGAATGGAACTATCAGCTTTGCCACTGCCCATATATGCCAGGCAATAATCGAAGTCGGAAATTGCTCCCCGGTAATCAGACAGTTTGAGTTTGGAAGCGCCCCTGTAGGAGTAAATAGATGGGATGATTGTGAGATCGGGCTTTAGCTCCAAGGCTTTATCGAGATTCTGGACAGCCTCGGTATAACTACCATTCTGGTATTTCCACATCCCCTCAAAATAGAGTCGCCGGTAATCACTCGTATTCGGGGTGGTAGAAGAAATTTCCATTGCGGTAGGTAAAATTGCCGGGCCTGAATAGGTGTAATCCTTGCAGTTGGCCCTGATGCTTTCGTCCATTCCAGCATCCTGTAGCCCCATCTGGGCGGCCGTATTCCAGTCCTGGCATGCTCCCGTCATATCTTTGATGTTGAATTTAGCAACCCCACGATTATAAATCGTGGTAAGCCATGCCGAGTAATACTCTTTTTCGGCCGGTTTCAGACTGATTGCCAGGTCATAATCTTTCATAGCTCCTGAATAGTCGCCCATCTGTTCCCGGGCATTCGCACGGTAGGCGTATGTCATGAAAAATCGGTCGAACGGACAATGTTTTGCTGCTTCTGTAAGGTCAGAGATAGCCTGGGTGAAATCCCCAGCCCGGTAATGATAGACTCCCCGTTTGAACCAGTCTTCTCCAGTTTTTGGATCGGTGGTCGCAAGTGTTGGATTAATCTCATCATAACGAATAAAGGCTCTGAACGTTGGGTAATCAGCTTCGTAATAGCTACTCCGGAATAGTTTGTCTCTGTTCTTTTCCTCAAGATAAGGAGTGTAAAATTTCTTTTTATTCATGACCTGTATTAAACGGAAACGGGTAAGCTGTAACCCCTTTGCTTCTACAGGCCAAACTGCGATCAGAAGGTTATGGGGGCAAATAGTCCCATTATCGAGGGTCTGTTGGATATTATATGCAATCGTGGAATTGAGTGTTTTCATGTCGTAGTCAATCAGGATCCCACTGCATAGAGCATCCATATTGAGAATATATGGCACATCCCAATCAACTTTATTGGGCATAACCTCCTTTAATTTCGAGGCTTTGAATACAAAGTAGTTTAAACCGTCCTGCCAGTGCCAGGTTTCCATCAGAATAGGAAATTCGTACCATCCGGTTTTATATTGTATTGTGAAGACGATATAGAGTTCATTTCTAACCATTACATCCCGGATCTCCAGGAGTTCAAAGTTGTCGCTGCCAAGTTTGTAGTATGTCTTATTGCTTTTATTGAAGTCAGCAACTTTGTAAGGGATCCGGTTCTGAGCCGAGATCCACTCTCCATTATCCTGCAGAGCATATCCGATTGCCTGTTCAAGGGATGACTTCACTTCACTGATAATTGGCAGGTTCCCGATAGTGCGTTCCACTGGTTGCCCAAACATCATTGAGAAGATGAAGAGACTAAAAAGTAGCATTAGGATCTTTTTCATCAGCATCAGGATTGAACTTTAATCTGATTTATAACATTTAATAACAGGCGGGACATCTGTGCAATATTTTTGTTGAAAACACTTACCACTTCATCCCATGTAACAGATGATTCATCTGTTTTCCATGCATCGTAGTCGGTCGAAAGAGCAACAGCAGCATACGGTATTCCTGCCTCAAAAGCAAGTGCTGCTTCAGGAGCAATACTCATGTTTACAATGTCGGCTCCAAGCAACCGGAACATCTTTGATTCAGCTCTTGTGGAAAACCGGGGACCTTCAATTGTTACAACCGTACCCTGTGCGTGAACACGAAGGCCAAGCTCCTGCGCACTTCCAATAAGCAACCCCCTGAGATAGGCAGAAAAAGGATCAGCCATTGGTACATGTATTGCATTCCCCGGCTCAAACTCATCATAAAAGGTCACATGCCTTCTCCGCGTAAGATCAATAAACTGGTCGGGGATCACAAAATCACCCCTCTTAATCTCTTCCCTCAGGCTTCCACAAGCTGTCGTTGCCAGAATATGAGAACAATTCAACTCCTTAAAGGCAGCGATGTTAGCCCGGTTGTTTACCAGCGAAGGAGGAATCGTATGGTCCCGCCCGTGACGGGAAAGTATCACAACTTCACAAGGGCCAATCTGACCGGAATACAACGAAGAACTTGGAGGGCCATAGGGTGTAGAAACATTAATTTCACGTGAGTTTTCAATAATATTAAGTTTCTCAAGCCCTGAGCCTCCAACCAGACCCACTTTCACCATACGTTGATTTTTGTAGCGAATATACTAGAAAAGCAGCCAGATTCACCGGAATTGATGGATTCTTAATAACAAAAACCAAGTAGTTTTTAACAATCCCCCAATAACCATCCGTGTGGTTTCAAAATAAAACAGTAATTTTGACACATATTTAAAAAGGTATCTATGTCGGTTCAATATATTGGAGAACATCTTTTTGCAGGCCAATTCGGACAGTCCCTTCTTTGGGTTAGCTTTCTCTCCGCACTTCTGGCAACCATCTTTTATTTTCGTATACTTTTCTCTAAACAAGAGAGAACTCAGTTGTGGCAAAAAAGTGCCAGGAACTTGTACTTTCTTCATGCCCTTTCCCTTACCGGCGTTGCAGTTGTCCTCTACTACATGATTTTTAATCATTTTTTTGAATATTCCTACGTGTGGCAGTACTCCTCACGGGATCTGCCCGTGAAATATATCATCTCTTGTTTCTGGGCAGGGCAGGAGGGAAGTTTCCTGGTGTGGGCTCTTTTCCAAGCCCTCGTTGGAGTAGTTGTCATACGAACAGCTAAAGATTGGGAGCCTGGAGTAATGGCATTTTTTGCTCTTTCCCAGGTGTTTGTAACCAGTATGATGCTTGGTGTTTCCATTGGCAGCTGGGATATAGGAACATCTCCATTCAGGCTTCTTCGCGAAACTGTTGATTCCATTCAAGGTACTATATTTGAAAACGCCAATTACCTCTCCGCTTCCCTCACCAATGGCAATGGTTTGAATCCCTTACTGGAAAATATCTGGATGACGATACATCCTCCAATTCTTTTCCTTGGCTATGCCCTTGCCCTGGTTCCGTTCAGTTATGCTATGGCTGCCCTTGTACGAAAAGAGTTTACTGCCTGGATAAGGATCATTTTACCATGGACCCTTCTTTCTTTGTTACTCTTGGGTGCCGGTATTCTGCTTGGTGGTGCCTGGGCCTACGTATCTCTCACGTTTGGTGGATTTTGGGCCTGGGATCCCGTGGAAAACTCATCCCTCGTACCATGGATGACCCTGGTGGCAGCTTTACATTTCATGCTGATATCGAGGAAGCAGAACCATGCTTTAATCGCTGCTTTTATATTTTCTGTCCTGTCTTATATCCTTATTCTCTATGCAACTTACCTAACCCGGAGTGGCATATTAGCTGAAACTTCTGCCCACTCCTTTGGCGACAATGGGATGGCTACCCAACTGGTGCTGTTCCTCTCAACATTCGTGGTGCTTGCTGCCTGGCTAATCCTCAGGAACAGAAGTGGTCTTAGGCTAAAACGTAAAGAACTTCTGCTTTCAAGGGAATTCTGGATGTTCATTGGCTCTTTGATCATTGTCCTTTCGGCATTTCAGATAATGTTCACTACCTCTATACCTGTGTTCAATGCCTTATTCGGGACAAACGTCGCTCCACCAACCGATTCAGTTGGGTTTTATAACCGCTGGCAAACTCCTTATGCTCTTCTGATCACCGGTTTCATTGGGTTTAGCCAGTTTCTTAACTTCGACAGGAATGATACCGGTACCTTTTTGCGTAAAGTAATCATCCCTCTCGTAATTTCAATCGGATTAACACTCCTGTTTGTATTTAATGGAGTGGTTCATACCGGAAGCTTCATTCTCCTCCTTTTCTTCATTTGGTTTGCCCTTACGGCCTTAGTGATGAACCTGATCTTTACTACCTCAAAACCCAGGAATCTCCCGGCAATTGTAACCCACATCGGATTTGTCGTTTTTTTACTCGGAGCACTCATCACTTTTTCAAATTCCAAGACCATCTCATCAAACACCTCTGGCTTCGATCTTGGGGATTTGCGTGCAAACAAAGAGAATCTGCTCCTGATGAAGAGTGATACAACCTATATGGGTGGATTTTATATCACCTATGTAGATGCTGTTAAAAATGGAAATACCAAAACCTATCAGGTCGATTTTCTGAATCGGGTAAAAGGTAAATACTCCTATCAGTTCAGTCTTTACCCATCTGTAAACATTCATCCCCGTATGGGTGCGGTGTACAATCCCGATACCAGAAATTTCATTCTACGTGACTATTATATATACATCGCTTCGGTTGGGAGCACATCCGATTACATTGTCATTAAAGCAATATTGAATCCCTACATCAATGTGCTTTGGCTGGGAGCCTTTGTGATGTTGTTTGGCTTTATATGGGCGCTCTGGAAGAGAGTCGGCAGTTAGTAGTATTTGATCTCTTTCACCCGTCCGGCCCGGTCATAGAATGTCCATTTCCCTGTTCGGTATCCGTTTGTAAAATAGCCGTCGATATACTTTCCCATAGTGCCCTCTTTGTACCACTTGACAACTGGTCCTGTATAAGGTTGCCCCTGGTAAAACTTCACCGGTCCACCGGTAAGCATATCCCAATTTACCGCTTCGGGTTCAGCAGGTTTAACCTCATTTTGTTTCTCTTTTGCGGTTCCGATCGTACCTCCAAGTGAGGACCCGGATGATTGGCTTTCAGGTGCAACGGATCCTTTTGAGTCGCCACTGCTTTCCACTTCGCCCTCATTTGAAAGGCCCTTCTCCTCTGGCCTGGCCCCTTCATGTCCCAGTCGGGTTCCAAGTTTGTATACCTCCTGATCATCCTGGACACCATTTTCGGCCCAGTAAGACCAGGTTCCCTCTTTCAGCCCGTCTCTGTATACCCCCTCCATCTCCTTTTGTCCGTTCGCATAATAATAGATCCACAAACCCTCTTTTAACCCATCTTTTACCTCTCCTTCAAACTCCACTTTTCCAGCCACATAAGAGACGATCTCTCCGGTAAATGGCTCTTTGTCATTCACAAGATAAAACAATCCGTTACGATCCTGGAGCTGATCGAAATTGACTTTTTTTGTGACACATGAACTGAATGTCAGGATAATGACTGCTAGGATGAGAAGGTTTTTCATAGGACTGTAATTAATTTTAGTCAAAGCTATAAAATATTTTCAATCATAGTTAACGATAAAGATTATTTCTCTTTGTCTTTAAGCATTGGAACGAACCTAAACGCGCCGTGTTCACTTTTTTGATAACTTCCGTCTTTATTCTTTACCACAACAGTCATGGTTTGAACATCATCGGGGCCAAGCGGGATCACCATGATGCCGTCCGGGTTGAGTTGTTCTATCAGTTTTTCGGGAATTGCAGGAGCAGCGGCAGTAATCAGAATTCGGTCGAAAGGTGCATAAGCAGGCAATCCTTTGTATCCATCGCCAAAAAAGGTTTTTATTGAGTGATACCCCAAAGCAGGAAGAAGTTGGCTGGTTTTTGTATAAAGAATTTTATGACGCTCAATGGTAAAAACCTTTGCCCCCATTAGAGCCAGAATGGATGCCTGGTAGCCTGATCCGGTTCCGATCTCAAGGACCCTGGTTCCCTTACTTACATCCAGCAGCATGCTTTGAAAGGCTACCGTATAAGGTTGTGAGATTGTTTGTCCGGCTCCAATTGGGAAAGGTTTATCCTCATATGCGTACTCCAGAAAGGAGGAATCGAAGAAAAAATGGCGGGGAAGTTTCTCAATGGCATTAAGCACATTCGGGTCTGTAATACCCTTTCTCCGAATGATTTCAACAAGCTGCTTTCGAAGCCCTTTGTGTCGAAATGAATCAATCATCGCTGCAGGTTTGCTCATTGATAGTAGTTATGGGAATGCATTTTTTGACGAAAATACTAAATTCAATCAGCACAAAGGCTTACTTTTGCAAAAAGTTATCGGATCAGATATGCTAAAAATCGGTGTTTTAGGAGCAGGTCACCTTGGGAAAATCCACATCCGTTGTATTAAGGATATTCCCGGATTTGATCTGGTAGGATTTTACGACCCCAACCCGGAGATTGCTGTTCAGGTTGCGGAGGAGTTTCAGATAAGGAATTATGGGACACTGGATGAGCTCATTGATGCTGTTGATGTAGTGGATATTGTAACCCCAACGATTTCCCATTTTGAGTGTGCCTCCAAGTCGCTTAAGAAATACAAGCACGTATTTATTGAGAAACCTGTGGTTACAACCCTGCAACAGGCACGTGAACTGATTAAAATTGCCGGGGAGGCTAATGTTAAAGTACAGGTGGGGCATGTCGAAAGGTTTAATCCGGCTTTTCTGGCTGTTGAACCCTACTTCAACAAGCCTATGTTTATTGAGAGCCATCGGTTGGCCCAGTTCAATCCAAGAGGTACAGATGTTCCCGTGATCCTGGATCTGATGATTCACGATATTGATATCATTCTCAGCGTGGTGAAAGCGAACATACGTAAGATTTCTGCCAGCGGGGTTCCCGTCGTAAGTGACACGCCCGACATAGCAAATGCTCGCATTGAATTTGACAATGGTTGTGTTGCCAATCTCACTGCATCAAGGATATCACTTAAGAATATGCGAAAATCGCGGTTCTTTCAAAAGGATACTTATATTTCTGTCGATTTTCTGAATAAAGAGGTTGAGGTTGTTCGGATTCAGAACGCCGACCCATCGAGCAAATCTCACGCCCTTTTTTCCCTGGATCTTGGCCCCGAGAAAGGGGTAAAGGAGATTTTCTTTAACAAACCGGAGGTCAAACCCCTGAATGCGATCAAGGCCGAACTCGAAAGTTTTCATTCGGCCATCGTCAATAATACTATACCTCCTGTTACCATTAACGACGGTTACAGCGCACTGGATGTGGCTTACCAGATTATTGAGAAGATCAATCAATCGGCTGCCAATCTGTAAACCCATACCCTTTTTTATTGTTGATTTCTTTTAACTCATTACCGAACAATATATCCTAAAACGGCCCGTTACCAAAGTACTGAAAGAACCAATTGCCATTTATGAACAACCGGATACTCTCCGTTTCTTTTTATTTAGCTCTATTCACCGTTCTGATTACTTCCTGTGAAAAATTCAAAGGAGACCAGGAGTTACCAGCCTATGTTACAATTGATTCGATTTATTTAACCACCGTCCCCTCTCTTCAGGGATCGGCATCGGCGAGTATTGTCGATGCATGGGTTTACCTTGACGATAACCTGATCGGTGCATTTCAGCTCCCGGCAAGGTTTCCTGTACTTGCCCGGGGGACTCATAATCTGAAAATACTGCCGGGAATTAAATTAAATGGAATAGCCTCCACCCGGATGGCCTATCCTTTTTTTGCACCGATCGAGATAACGACCGACTTCACCGAACTTGACACTACTGCTGTTGGGATTCAAAAGACAAATTATCAGTCATCTACTATTTTTGACCTGATTGAAGGATTTGAAGGCATTACGATCGCTTTCGATACAACAATCCAAAGTGATGTGGGACTGGAGCTTACAACTCCGGGTGATCCTCTGACATTTGAAGGGAACCATTCGGGAATTGTCCAAATGGATACGCTGAATCAATTTTTTGAATGCGTCAATAACAAAGATTTCACGATCCCATTTGCACAGGTATTTTTAGAGATGAATTTTCGAACCAACCGAGTGTTTGCTGTTGGCGTATACCTGTATGGACCAACAACGATCCAGCAGGTCCCTATTATTTACCTGAATCCAACAGGTGATCAATGGAAAAAGATATACATCGATCTTACCAACAGCCTGAATGCTTACCCCGGCATGCAAAAATTCAGGGTCTTTATTTCAGCGATCCAAACGACCCCAGAGCCATATACCCTTTTGCTTCTGGACAATATCAAGGTGGTAACCAGAACTGTAGAATAATGAACAGGAGACTTCAGGTATTTAAATATGTGTTGGCTGATTATTTCGCTGCTCTTATTGCCTGGTTTTTCTTCTTCTGCTACAGAAAGATGGTTGTAAATCCAGGTGTTTTCCAACAGCCGGATATCATCTTTACCGACAACAAACTCTACATTGGACTTGCCGTCATCCCTTTGCTGTGGCTGATTTTTTATGTTATGATTGGAACCTACCGAAAAGTTTTCAGGAAGGGCAGGCTTCGTGAATTCGGCATAACAGTTCTTACATCAGCAATCGGAGTTACTGTGATATTCTTTAGTCTCATCCTCGATGATGTGATCATCAACAACCGAACCTACCTTCATTTCTACTTTTCACTGTTTTTTCTCCACCTTGGTTTTACAGCATCATTCAGGTTCTATCTTACATCCAGGATTGCCTTCAAAATCCATCATAAGCTTATCGGATTCACTACCATCATCGTGGGAAGCAACGGTAATGCCATCTCTATTTATAAGGATATTGGGAACCAGGAGGAGTCTTCAGGAAATAATTTCATTGGATTTGTTAATGCACAGCCTTATAAGAGCTATAAAATTGAAGAATTCCTGCCGCACCTGGGAGAGTTGAAAGATTTACAACGGATTGTTGAAGAGTATCAGGTAGAAGAGGTGATTATAGCGATCGAACATTCAGAAAACCATACGGTTGAAAAGATTATTACGCAGCTCGAAGATTCGGACGTAGTGATCAAGATCATTCCGTTGATGCAGGATATTCTGATGGGATCTGTGAAAACTACTTCCATCTTTCACGCACCTCTGATTCAGATTTTTCCCGACCTGATGCCCGACTGGCAAATGTCACTGAAACGCATTTTTGATATTGCTGTTTCTGCGATATGTCTTGTCATCCTTTCGCCTATTATGCTGATAACTGCTATTGCCATAAAGACTACTTCTCCCGGGTCAATCCTCTTTTCCCAGGAAAGAGTAGGCCTGAAGGGACGAAAGTTCATTATGCATAAATTCAGGACCATGTATAAAGGTTCAGAAAACAACGGACCGCAACTCTCTTCCACAACCGACCCCAGGATTACACGTGTCGGGAAATTTCTCCGCAAAGTGAGGATTGATGAGATACCCCAATTCTATACAGTACTCAAAGGAGATATGAGCATTGTGGGTCCGCGTCCCGAGCGGCAGTATTACATCGAACAAATCATGCAGCGAGCCCCACACTACCGGCTGTTGCATAAGGTGAAGCCAGGAATTACATCCTGGGGTCAGGTGAAATTCGGATATGCCGAGAATGTGGATCAAATGGTGGAGCGACTCAAGTTCGATATTCTTTACATTGAGAATATGTCGCTGGCGATGGACTTCAAGATTCTAATTTACACCATACTTATTATTCTCCAGGGGCGTGGCAAATAGAACCTCTGCCAGTCTTTTCATCATCTCTCCTGCTTTTCCCCGGATAAAAATATCCGTAACTCTTCCTGTGTAGAGCGACTCTTCCGGGTTGATCTCAATGATGGTTGCTCCCTGCTGTTTTGCCAATGGAGGGATCTGATTGGCGGGCATCACCTCTCCGGTTGAACCGATAATCAGAAATACATCAGAGCGTGAGGCTGCATCATAAGCGGCATTCAGGGGCTCTATCGGAATCTGTTCTCCGAAAAAAACAAAGTTGGGCTTGAGCAGTCCGCTGCAATCCGGGCACCTGGGAGGCAGGGTTTTCAGACTGATCTTTCCGTAATGATACTCCCTGAAACACGCAAGGCAGATAAGTTTCTTGGAGTTCCCGTGAAACTCAAAAATATTCGTACTTCCGGCTTCCTGGTGGAGATTGTCAATATTCTGGGTGATGATCCGCTGAAGCATCCCATGCCTTTCCATCCGGGCTAAAACCAGGTGCGCATCATTGGGAACTGCGGCCCCAAAGAAGTTGAAGAAGATCTGCTTGATCATCTGCCACGACTCCTCAGGCTCGGAGAGGAAAAATCCGATGTCAAGGTATTTAGGGTCATATTTATTCCACAAGCCCTCCTCTCCCCGAAATGGCGGGATGCCACTCTCAACAGAAATTCCGGCACCTGTGAAAGCCGTGGTAAATGCCGATTTTCTCAAAAAATATGCCGCATCGCAAATGGCCTGATCGATAGGATTGCTCACTGTCAGAATCGATTGATTGTCTTTTTCAATTAGAATTGGGTAAATTTACGGCAAAATAGATCAGCATGAAACAGATTCTACTTTGTTTGATATTCATGGCAGTTCCCGTTGCATCCTTCATCCACGCTAATGAGTCAAGCCAGGGTGCCGTGATCAGGATTGGCGTTTCGGAGATCCCTCCCTTTGTAATGTTCGATGGCGATGTGATAACCGGCGTAAGTGTCGATTTGTGGAGAACCATTGCCGACAGCCTGCAGTTGGATTTCCGCTATATCAAGTTTGCAAATTACCTGGATCTGATGACCGCCCTGCAGAATGGAGATGTTGATCTCACGATCAATCCGGTCACATTGACGGATAATAGATTAAAATACTTTCGGCTGTCGATCCCCTTCTATACATCCCGTCTTGCATTGGCGCAACGTCCTTCCGGAAGGATTCCGATCCTCACTGTTTTTCTCTCATTGATGAACTGGAGATCACTGCAACTTATCATATTGCTTAGTTCTGTGGTGCTTATCTTTGCTCTCCTGGTTTGGCTTGCTGAACGCCGTCACAACTCAACCCAGTTTCGCAAAGACCACAGAGGAATCGCCGATGGGATATGGTGGGCGTTTGTTACAATGACCACAGTGGGTTACGGGGATAAAATTCCAAAGACCAAGCTGGGCAGAGGGCTGACGTTGGTATGGATGTTTTATGCCATTGCCCTGTTGTTCATCTTCACGGCAGAGATATCGTCTGAATTAACTGTCACCAAGCTTCAGGGCGATATGGATACCGTTGAAGAGCTCAGAAAGATCAAAGTAGGAACCCTTGAGCAAACTGGGTTTTCAGCATTCTGCGACATCAACAGGATCCAGTATATCCCGTTTGCCGATCAGAAGTTAGGACTGAATGCAGTAACAGACCGGAAGATTGAAGCATTTGTTGGGGATTATGCCACCCTTGCATCCATGTTTGAACGGTTCAAGCTGGGGAAAAACCTCGTGCTTAACCCCACCCGGCTGAATGAACAGTATTTCTGCTTTGGCGCCAACCGCAATTATCTTGATCTGATCGACAGGATCAATCCGATACTTCTGGATGTTACCGAAAGCGCTGATTGGGTTGAGATCCTCTTGCGCAACGGAATCAGAGAATAGGACCTATTTCAGCCAGCGATCCAGGAAATTGAAGAATGTACGCTGCCAGAGGATTCCGTTCTGGGGCTTGAGTACCCAGTGATTCTCATCCGGGAAATAGAGGAACTCGGCAGGAACCCCGCGCAGCACAGCTGCATTGAACGCTGTCATCCCTTGCGTAAATACCACCCTGTAATCCAGTTCTCCATGAATGATTAAAATGGGCGTATCCCAGTTCTGAACAAACTTATGTGGCGAATGGGCATATACCTCCTGGGCAACCTTATTGCTTTTATCCCAGTAGGGTCCACCCTTGTCCCAGTTTTCAAACCACATCTCTTCGGTTTCAAGATACTGAGCCTCTTCATTGAAGATGCCATCGTGGGCAATGAAGGCCTTGAACCTCCCCTGGTGGGTGCCTGCAAGGTAATAAACAGCATAACCGCCTGCACTTGCACCGATAGCACCCAATCGCATCTCGTCAATGAATGGTTCTTTTGCCATTACATCAATTGCAGTGAGGTAGTCCTGCATGCTTTTCCCATGATAATCGCCACTGATCTGCTCCTGCCAGGCCTGTCCGAAACCAGAACAACCGCGGCGAGCTGGTGCAACAATAATATAATCGTTAGCAGCCATGATCTGGTAGTTCCAACGGTAATGAAAACTCTGGCTTAAAGGTCCTTGTGGACCTCCTTTGCAATAAAGGATCGCCGGGTATTTTTTCGCCGGGTCGAAATTAGGAGGATAGATCACGAAAACCTGCATATCAAGGTTATCGTGAGTCTTGATCCAGCGTTCTTCAACTTTTCCCATCGCCAACTGAGCCATCAGATCTTTGTTGGTAAATGTGATCTGGTCGGCAGCACCGGTTTGAGGATCAATGGCAAAGATTTCGGTGGGGAACGACATCGTTTGTTTCGCAGAGATCAACTTCCCATCAGCCGGAACTACATTCCCGTAATCCTGAAGTCCTTCCGTAATCTGTTTTATTCCACCTGCCTCCAGGTTGTATGTATAAATCTGAAAAGCACCATGCCAGTCACTGGTAAAGTAGATCTCCTTGCTGTCGTCACTCCAGGCCAGGCTGCCTGCATTCTGGTCAAACTCCTTCGTGGCATAGGTTTTCTCCCAGGTTGATGTGTTGACAATGAACATACGGTTCTGGTCCGATTCGTACCCTTCACGTTCCATGCTCTCCCAGGCAATATAATTTCCATCGGGAGAGTAGAGTGGGGAGACATCAAAGCCCATCATCCCCTGTGTCATATTGGTCTCTTCATGCGTTTCAAGGTTGTATAGGTAAATATCGGAGTTTGTTGATAGAGTTGCCGCCTTGCCCACCATTTTCTGGCATGTATAGGCGATCACCTTGCTGTTTGGGCTCCAGTTGACCTGTTCAATACCTCCGAAAGGTTTCAGCGGCGACTGGTATGGCTCACCGGGCATAATATCCGTGTCTCCCCACACTTTCGTGCCGTCATAATTGGCATAGAAAACATGGCTGTATGAATCCACCCACGAATCCCAATGCCGGTATAGCAGGTCGTCCATGATACGGCCCGATGCCTTTGGAAGCCCTTCGTAAAGATCTTTGAATTTGCTCTCCAAAAATACTTCCTTGGTATAGAGGATCATGGTTTGGTCAGGGGAATACTTAAACCCTGTAATCCCATCATCAATATTCGTGATCTGGACCCGGCCGGTGCCGTCGGGATTCATCTCCCAGAGTTGAACCGAGCCGCTTTCAGAAGAGAGAAACCCGATCTTTTTGCCGTCAGGACGCCATAGTTCATTGAATTCACTTTTAGGAGAGTGGGTGAGCTGTTTGTAACTTTCTCCGTTCACATCAACGGAGTAAAGCTCTCTGTTTCCCTTGTTCTGTTCGATGGAATAGTATGAAACTCCATATAGAATGGTCTTCCCGTCGGGGGAGACTTCCGGACCGCTTACCCGGCCAAACGACCACAGTACTTCGGGGGTCATCAGATTGCTGGTGAGCGTCAGGTTTTGTTTCTCAATTAATGGGATTGCCTCCTCTTTCTGGCCGGCCGGGCCGCAGGATACAAGGCCTGCAAATGCTGCGATCAGCAGCAGAAAAAATGTGTTTTTCATGAGAATAGGTTTATGATCTTTCTGGATTTACCGTGAAAGGGGTAAAAGTACGAAAAAAGATCATACGAATGCACTACAAATAGGATGACCAGGCTTTTCGAAAGGCTTGCTGTTCCGGGGTAAGATGCTCCATCTCTTCAAAAATGTGATAATCCATCCGTGGGAATATCTTCGACTGGATAGTGATCTCTTTCCCGTCGCGTCTTACAACCATCGTGATCCCTGTCCCTACCGGGTTTTGCATTGTTTTCATACCTAACTCCCTGGCATTCTCCATAGTGATAGCTTCACCATTAAGTTTAAGATAGATATCTCCGTTTCTCAGGCCACACTCTTTTGCCTGAAGACCCACTCCGGCAGCTATGAACTCTTTGTTTTCATTGAGGGTGATACCGGCATCCATGGTAGCTCTTTTGTTGGAAGAGGGTTTTTGAGGAATATACCTGAACCCGATCTTTTCGAAATATTCTGCGAATGGCAGTGATTGGGAATCCCTGATGTACATGTCGATAAAGGACCTGATTTCCGGATAGGATTGAGCAACAAGGGTATCAAAAAAATCCTCTTCGGGAAAGGGATTATCCTTCCCATAGTCGTGCACTAACTCCAAAAATAACTCCCGCAACCCTTTCTTCCCCGCCGACAATTCAAGCAGCCTCAGATCCAGCAGTGTTGCGGTGAGTGATCCTAACTGATAATAATTTGGAAACGCCTGTTGTCCCCTTGGTGTGTAGCATTCAAGACTCATGGCACTCAGGGAATATCTCTCCTCGTAACGTCCGGCCTTGTTCATTTTTGATGATATCCGATCCATGAATTCTCCCGGGGCAATCTGACTGCTTCTGAGTTGCATGATTTCTGAGACCCACTCTGTCACTCCTTCATAGAGCCAGATATGCTCGGATGGGATGGGGGTCATGAAGTTAAATGGCTGGATCACCTCACTGCTCAGGTTAAGAGGCGTGAGTATGTGCATAAACTCATGGGCCATGATATCACGGATATCTGACAGGCTCAGATCCTCGCTGTGAAGTGTATATACCGAACTATAAGAGTGCTCAAGAGCGCCTGATGATTGAAACCTGTTTTTGGCGTATTCATCCTTGTTAAGCAGGCAAAAGAGGAATGCATAGTTGGGTACGGGATCATAACCGGAAAAATCACCGGCCGACTGTAAGGTGTGATTAGCCACTTCCTTGATGCTGGATGCATTCAGGCTTTCAGTCTGGCAATATACAAAGATCTTTACGTCAATTCCGTTCACCTTCGTGCTGTCTACCGTGAGGTTGCCGGTCAGAAAAGGCGAATCGGCAAGCCGGTCGTAACTCTCTGCATAAAAGATTCCATTCTCATCAGGAATAAGAGCCGTACCAATCATCCAGCCGGGTTTGTGTGCAATGGTCAGCTCGACAGGCTCTGATTGCATCCCTTCGAAGAAACCCAGAACCCCAAAGGTGTTCAATAACACAAAGGAGGACTCTATTCCGGTCCCGCACATCGGTGAAATACTCCCCCCTTCTGCTTCAGAATCGAATGTATCTTCAACGGTATATTCCAGCCTGGCCACTTTTTTAGGATTACTGATCTTCCAGCGGTCGGTGGAGATCTTTTCTGTTTGCAGTTCCCGGTCCTTTTTGTCGAACGCGTGAAAATCGGTTACGAATCGTCCGAAGTCACTGATACTATAAGTTCCGGGGACGATGCAGGGGATGTTATAAATGTCATTCTTGGCTGAGAGGTTGTTTGCCAGAACGGTAACCTTGAACAGATCAGTTTCAGGTTGTGTGATATCCACCAAATAACGGACCCGTATCTCTTTCTTTTTGTTGCTTTCGGGATTTCCTGCAAGAAAGAACGGTACCATGCATAGAATTAGCAGGAAGGCGTGTTTAAAACGTTTCATCGTGGCTAAATTTTGAAAATAAACTATGAATTACTTGGAAATGCAGACTACCCTGAATCCCAGGTCGTAGGTTTTGCTATCCTCGGTATCTGGGGTAAAAGCTCCTCTGTTAAAACATGTCATAGGCCCCGTGTTCCATGAGCCACCCCGGATTACCCTGTACTTCCCGAAACCCGGGCCCCTTGGGTTGTTACCAGGACTCACCAGGTAGTAGTTTTTATCGTACCAGTCGGCGCACCACTCCCAAACATTGCCGGCCATATCATATAATCCTAAACTATTTGGAGCGAAACTTGCTGCCGGAAGAGTTTTGTCCCTGTGCTCTCCGGGGATGGTGTACGCTTTATTCATTTCATTGGCTTCGCCAACGTTGATCTCTTTCGGATCTGCCATATCTTTCCCATTTCCAAACCTGACCTCTTTGCCTCCCTCCCTGGCAGCATATTCCCATTCAGCTTCAGTAGGAAGCCGGATCTCCAGTCCGGTTTTCTGGGATGCCCACTGGCAGTAAGCTATGGCATCATTCCAATCGACATGTATCACGGGGCGATTCTCCCTTCCCCATCCTTCGTCAGACGGTCTCTCTCTGCCTGTTTCTTCGCAAAACAGGTCGTACTGGTTAAATGTCACTTCTGTGGCACTGATGTAAAAGTCGGAGAGGACAACAGGATGTGCTACGGTTGATCCGCTTTTGCTTTCTGAAAAGGTATTCCCCATTTTAAATTCGTTCCCTTTGACAAAGACGAATTCAACGCCAAGTTCTTTGAAAACTTTTTGTTGAGGGGGGAAAATGAACACTGCGAAAATAGAACAAATGGAAATAAATATTGTTTTCATGGCTGAATTTTAATTATTAATCAGCATCTTCCAATCCGGAACTGCTCATCTGGTATAGTTTTGTATCATCGAGGATCCTGGTATAGTTTGAATATTCATTCTCGATCCGCCATTCTCCCTTACTAAGTGCTACGTATTTCCCTTCCGGAACCTTAATGGTAACCATGATTTTCTGACCTCTCCAGCAATCATCCTGTGGAAAGGTCCCAACGTGATCCAGGGAAATTGTGTCGCCCGTTTGCAGGATATTATAGCGAATCATATTGAGGCGGGTTTTGGCTTCTGAAGAGGACCTCCCCCTTGCATAGCCACGTCTGATAATCTCTACCTGATCTCCTTTAGCTAGCTCAACCCTGATTGATGGTGCCAGGTAAACGTGACTCTCCTGATCGGTGTACAGGGTCACGTTATCAATCACTTCGTAGGCATCAAGTGAAATCTCATCAATTTGCCCCCAGTTGGAATAACTGAGATAGATAGTGTCGGTTGCTGGTTGTACGATCTCAATTCGCTGCTGGTCTGTGGCATCTGCCTTTAGCAGGTTGTAGATTTTAAAGGAGTAGAATCCCCCGATTACAAGTCCGATCAGCCAGATGTTAAAGAGGGTAATCCCCATATACCGGATGCCTTCAAATCTGAATATCAGCTTGATGCCTGAATAAAGAATCAGGATGACCGGGATGCCAAAGAGGATCAGCAGTGCAGCCTGGATAAAAAACGGATTGAACGAGCAGCCCAGGATCAGGTCCAGGTATGCGGGGAACGACATGATCAGGACGTCACTGTCGACCAGCATGGAGCCACCCCACCCAAAAATAAGCGCCAGGAATGCGATGAAGAGGCTGATTCCTACCAATATAAGTGTAATCCCTATGATTATTAGCAGGATTCTTCCAAAAACTTTCAACACCTCTATAACACCTTTTATTACCTGTTCAATAGGGGAGGGGGATGTTCCGCTACGCCGAAGATTCTGTTTTGTTGTCTCTGTCAGGTTCTTAAGCTGGTCTTTAAGTGACCTGACCTCTTCCTGGATAGACTTTTCGATATTGGAGATATTAACTTTCTCGCCACGCATCTCAAGTTTCTCTGTGGTTGTGGCAGCCTCTGGTATCACCACCCAGAGGATCAGGTAGAGCAATGCTCCAAAACCGCCCGCAAATACACTGATAATAAAAAGGATCCGGATGATGACCGGGTCCCAGTGGAGATAAGCACCAATACCCCCGCAAACACCTCCTAATATTTTATTGTCAGGATCCCTGTAAAACCTTTTTCCGCTAATACTGGTTTTAAAGGAGGGAGCAGTTTCATCAGTTGTATCTTCTTCGGAGAATTGACTGGGCTGTCCCATCACCACAATGACTTCATTCACATCCTGGATGGAGATCACCTGTTTAGCTTGGCCAAGCTTCACCTGCAGGAGTTCGGCGATACGCGCTTCTATATCATCTATGATATCGTGGCTTCCATCAACCGATTGAAAATGTTTCTTCAGGCTCTCCAGGTAATTGTTGAGTTTTGCATATGCATCCTCGTCGATATGGAAGATGATTCCACTGACATTGATATTTACTGTTTTTTTCATCGATTTTCTCTTTTTTGTTAAGCAATGATTGTTTCTACGGCCACGGCAAGTTCCCGCCAGCCTGTTTTCAACTCATTCAACACCGCTTTCCCGATGTCTGTGATCTGAAAGTACTTACGGGGTGGCCCCGAGTTGGACTCTTCCCACCTATAGGTAGTGAGACCGTCATTTTTTAACCTTGTCAGGAGAGGATACAGGGTTCCTTCCACGATGATCAGTTTGGCCTCTTTCAACTTTTCGATGATGTCGGAGGCGTACGCGTCCTTCTCGGCAATGATGGAGAGGATACAGAGTTCAAGAACTCCTTTGCGCATCTGGGCTTTTTGGTTTTCGATATTCATGCAGCAAATATAATACATAAAAATGTACTATGCAATACAAAGTACTAAAAAGTTATTAACAATATTTTATAACATAGTAGTATGAGAAATAAAATAGCTAGAAGAGAAAAGCAAAATGGTGATGGAGTGATGAGGTGATGGAGTGATGGAGTGATGAGGTGATGACGTGATGAGGTCAGGAGATCGGGAAAATCCAGGATCCAGGATCACTGACATTGCAGGCGCAGTGAAGTAGTCAGCGATGGGACTATTTCGTCGGTTTTACTATCAGCGGGGTTTGTTTTAATCCTTTAGCCTCTTTCAGATATGCTTTAACCGATCCGACCAGGATTTTGGCCTCAATATAAATAGGTATTTTATTGGCATCGTCACTTACCCACACAAATGCTTCCTGATCTTTGGCAAAGATGGTTCCCTCCACCATGATGGCTGAATACTTATTGCACGCGTATAGGGTGCCATCAGGATGCTTCACGGTTTCTCGTCCGAGCAGCTTCACATCTATTTGATAGGTACTGTCATCAATGGCCACAACCACCGGAATCTCCCCGGATTTTTCCAGTGAGTCAGGATTTAGGGCACGAATGTAATAGACCGCAGACAGCATATCGAACATACAGCCGATCATCTTGATGGTATCCAGGGTCATAGGGGCATCATTGATCTTAGTGTTGCTGAAAATCAGTCTGCGTAAATAATCGAACCAGGAGGAGTTTTGCAACTGGTATCCGTTTTCGTATATATAGCGTCTGAATTCTATTGTCTGGTAGGTACTGGTGTCAATCCAGCTTTCATAGGTGTCTCTTACTTTGAAGAGAAAATCATAGGATCTGAAAGTTCTCCCGGTGCTGGTCAGATGCCAGACAGTTTTACCGAATCTCTCCTCAAGGTTGGTTTTGAAAACAACAGCTCCGGCATCGATCCAGATCGGACCCCAGCAATAGGATATTACATAGGAAATCTCTTCCCGGTCAGTAAAAGCGTTGTCGGGAAACTGACACTGTCCATGGGAGAAGAGAGGAATCAGCATGAGAACCCACAGGAGTGTTGAGAACCAACTAGCAACGATACTTTTTTTTTGTTGCACCTTGATTTCGGTAGAAAATATGTGCAATGATAATGAAAATATAGAAAATTATCTCTTCTCTGTTCTGGGTGAATTAGGAATGAGTTGTCTAAAATTTTTATCTTTATATGAATTTTATCCTTCCTTACCCAGAGTTCTCTTATTCTGTTAACAGGATTTATTATGTACAATCCAATTCCCCACCTGCCACATCAACTCCAGAGAGTTGTCTCATGGCTGAAAACACGAAGGATTCATCCGAACGTTAGTTTTCTGATCCTTGGAATTCTTTCAACCTGCTGGTTCTTAATTCGTGTAATCCCCAAGCCCAGCAGAGCCGGGTATCCTTGCATGCAGGCAACGGCTCCCTTTATGTCAGGTTTTATCCTATACATACTCAGTTTGGGCGGAGCGGCTCTTGCACTGAAACGGTTCAAACAGTATCTCCTTCATCCAAACCTCCTTTTTGCATCTCTTTTCGTCTTGGTATTTATCTACCTTGTTCCATCCTTCTCCCACCTGATTAGTTTTCCTCTCTATTTGATTGAACCAATGCGTTTGATGCTGATTCTGGCTTTGGTTCACACCAGTAAGAAGAATGCTTATTTACTAGCACTGACAATGCCTGTCTTCTCATTCATGATTTCCGCTCATCCCGAAGTCCCAAAGATGATGCTCATTACATTTGAACTGATAGTGAACGTTTTCCTGTTTTACTTCCTTACAAAACTGATGAAACACATCTTCCTTTCGATTCTATTAAGTATCATGATCAGTAAGGCTGTCTATTACTTAATCAAATTCGGGCTGATTGAACTGATGGTCATTAATACCGGGTTGATCTCGACACCTGTGGTGATTCAGCTGATCATGACACTGTTATTCAGCCTGTATGTCTATCGTTTTTACAGGCGCAGTCTATGAGACTTCGGGCTGTACTCTTGTTTTGTTTCGTTGTAAGCTTCCATATTTCCGGGAAGTCTCAGTCATGTCTGCCAGATGGAATTACCTTCACAACCCAGTCTCAGGTTGACAGTTTTCAACTGAATCACCCTGACTGTTCTGAAATATTGGGACGTGTAAGAATCTGGTCGTCCAGTGTGAAGAACCTTATAGGATTAAGTAGCGTGACCTATATTGGGAATGGATTATTGATCTACAACAACGACTCACTGACCAGCTTGTCGGGGCTAAATCGAATTACAGTTATTGACGGTGGATTAGAGATCAGTCATAATCAATCCCTTGTAGATCTTTTTGGGCTGACAAGTTTAAAACGAGTTGGAGGATCGGTTTCCATCGGAGCAAACGCGCTAAAAAATCTCAAAGGGATCTATTCATTGACGACTATTGAGGGATACCTGGTAATCTGGAGCAATGCACACCTAAACAGTTTAGAAGGATTAGTAAACCTGACTTCTATTCAGGGTCTGGATATTCAAAATAATGATAAACTGACAACTTTGTTGGGACTTGAAAATCTCGACCTTTCTTCGATCTCTCATTTTGCGATCTTTCACAATGATTCATTGACTTTCTGCGCCATTCAGAATATATGCAAATATATGACCAACCCCGTCGGGTTTGTAAGATTGCATGACAATACATGGGGGTGTAATACGCCAGAAGAACTTAATTCCGTATGCAACATTTTAACCGCAGGCGAACATCCCCAAATGGATCAGATCTCTCTATTTCCGAATCCTGCTGATAGGTGGATATCTGTTTCCACTTCCAACGGCCTCCCTGTTGATGAGATTACATTCTATAACCAGCTTGGCCAGGGCGTGCTGAAGATCTGGCCTGATTCTCCCTTGATTGATGTTACGGGGCTGAATCACGGCTTATACATCATCGAAATCGTTTCAAATGATCGGAGAATGAGGTCGAAAATTATTGTCAGATAGCTTTGGCTCCTACTTATAGCAAAAAAAAGAGAATGGTTTTCATCCATTCTCTTTTTTGTAGCGGGGACGAGAGTTGAACTCGTGACCTCCGGGTTATGAATCCGACGCTCTAACCAACTGAGCTACCCCGCCGTATTTGAGGGTGCAAAAGTACAAGTTTCAAACGGAAGAACAAAGAAAAATAAGGGACTAATTACTTTGCATCAGGCAATCCAGATCGTTTTAATATTCACAAACTCCCGGATGCCGAAACTCCCAAGTTCGCGGCCGTATCCCGATTTTTTAATTCCTCCGAAAGGAAGTCGTGGGTCAGATTTGGTCATGCCGTTCACAAATACAGCGCCGCTCTCAACTTGCCGGGCGATGTTTTCACCCCTGTCGTTATCTTTTGTCCAAACGCAACCTCCCAAACCGAATTGAGAGTCATTAGCCACCCTCACGGCCTCTTCTTCTGATGAAACAGGGATGATGGCAAGCATTGGACCAAAGGTCTCTTCAGAGTAAGCTGGCATGCCTGCTTTGACGTTTGTCAGGATAGTTGGCTGATAGTAGCACCCTTCCCGATCATATCTAACTCCACCAGTGATCAGAATTGCTCCCAGCCTGATTGATTCCTTCACCTGACGGTCGATATCATCCACCAGATCGGGACGGGCCAGGGGGCCAATATTGGTTGCAGGATCCATCGGGTCACCGACCTTTAACTTATGCAAAGCCTCTGCGACCCGGTTCGTGAAGGTTTCCAGGACCGATTCCTGAACAATAAACCGTTTGGCAGCAATGCAGCTTTGTCCCTGGTTGAGCATTCTCGCATTAACTGCAGTAGAGGCAGCCAGATCCAGATCAGCGTCATCCAACACAATGAAGGGGTCGGACCCACCCAGCTCAAGCAGACTTTTTTTGATCTGCCGGCCAGCGGCAGAGGCTACCTGGCTTCCGGCATATTCACTTCCGGTCAGGGTCACGGCTTTTACAAATGGGTGATCAATCACTGGTTCAACCACCCCTGAAGAAATCAGCAGGGTTCTGAAAAGGTTCTCAGGAAATCCTGCATCGCGGAAGATATCCTCGATGGCCAATGCACATCCCGGGACATTGGATGCGTGCTTCAAAAGTCCTCCATTCCCTGCCATCAGCGCAGGCGCTGCAAAGCGGAATACCTGCCAGAGAGGGAAATTCCATGGCATCACGGCCAGCACCAGTCCCAGCGGCTCGAATGCAACAAAGCTTTTTGAAGCATCACTTTCAATCACTTCATCATGAAGTAAAGTCTCCGCATTTTCGGAATAATATTCGCAAACCCACGCGCACTTGTCTACTTCGGCTTCCGACTCGCGGATGATTTTTCCCATTTCAAGGGTCATCAGCTGAGCCAAAGCAGTTTTGCGGTTTCGAAGAACCCTGGCGGCATTCAACATAAGTTCACGACGCAGGTGAAATGGGGTAGTTTTCCATTGAAGCCACTCCTCATGGGCATGGTTGATGATCTCAACAATCTCATCGGGGGAATGTTCCCTGAACTCCTTCAGGAGTTTATTTGTAGCGGGATTGGTGCTTTTCATGATTTTCTCAATTTCGCTATTTTGCTTTTCGCTTCTCACTTTTCCCTCTCACTTTTCCCCCTTTCCTCACATACTATTATACTCTCACACCCTCACACCCTCATACCCGCATATCCTCATACCCTCTTCAATTTCTCCTTCAAATAATATCCCGTATACGAATCCTTACATTTCACCAGATCCTCGGGCGTGCCTGCAAAGACAAGATTTCCGCCCTCTTCTCCGCCTTCCGTGCCCAGGTCGATCACCCAGTCGGCCGATTTGATGACTTCCGAGTTGTGTTCAACTACCAGAACAGAATGACCTATCTGGATCAATGAGTCAAATGCAATCAACAGCTTGTGAATATCATGAAAGTGCAGCCCTGTAGTGGGTTCATCAAAGATAAAGAGGGTTGGCTTCTCCGTATTTCCTTTAGAGAGGAAAAAAGCCAGTTTGATGCGCTGCGCTTCTCCACCCGATAAGGTTGTAGAGGATTGCCCAAGCTTCAGGTAACCGAGCCCAACATCCTGAAGGGATTGAAGTCTTGAAAGGATTCTTTTTTCAGTGGAGGAGGGTTTGCTGTCGTAGGAGAAAAACTCGGTTGCCTCGTCGACTGTCATGTTGAGAATGTCTACAACAGTTTTCTCACGGTATTTTATGTCCAGTACTTCATCTTTGAACCGTTTTCCGTTACAGGCATCACACGTGAGGTAGATATCTGCCATGAATTGCATCTCAATTTTCTGTACACCATCTCCCTCACATGTTTCGCAACGGCCACCGGCAATGTTAAATGAAAAAAAACCCGGCTTGTACCCTCTTACAACAGATAGTTTTTGGTCTGAAAAGAGGTGTCGGATTTCATCGAAAGCTTTGATATAGGTGGCAGGGTTTGAGCGTGAGGAACGGCCGATAGGGTTTTGATCCACGAGCTCAATGGATCCGATACGGTTGTAATCTCCCTCCAGATGATCAAATTTTCCGGTCTTTTCGGCCCACCCTCCATGGATTTTTTTTAATGCCGGGAAGAGAATCCGTTTGACCAGAGATGTTTTTCCCGAACCGCTCACTCCAGTGACCACCGTGAAGATATGAAGCGGAAAATCAACGTTAATCATTTTTAGGTTGTTCTCGCGTGCACCTTTGATACTCACAAACTCCTTCCAGCTTCTCCGCCTTTCAGGCAATCTGATGGAGAGTTTGCCTCCAAGGTACTGGCCGGTAAGACTCCTCTCGCTGGTGATCATCTCATTTACCTTTCCCTGGAAAATGACCTCCCCTCCATGTTGACCAGCCAGAGGCCCGATGTCGATTACCTCATCGGCTGCCCTGATGATCTCTTCGTCGTGTTCAACCACGATAACAGTGTTGCCCAGATCACGTAATTTATTCAATACCTTGATAAGGCGCTGTGTGTCTCGCGAGTGAAGACCAATACTTGGCTCATCAAGGATATACATGGCACCCACCAGGCTGCTGCCCAGAGCAGTTGAGAGGTTAATTCGTTGTGATTCACCGCCCGAGAGGGTAGAGGAGAGGCGGTTGAGCGTGAGGTAGCCCAGTCCCACATCAATGAGGGCTTCCAGCCTGTTGTTGATCTCGGTGAGCAGCCTTTTTCCTACCCGTTCTTCGAATTCGGTAAGTTCTAGCTTCCCAAAAAAATCCTGCAAATCATCAATCGGCTTGAGAACAATATCATTGATTGACAATCCTCCAACTTTCACATAGGAGGCATCTTTTCTCAACCGGGTACCAGAACATTCGGGGCATACAGTCTTCCCTCTGTAGCGTGACATCATTACACGGTATTGAACCTTGTAGTTCTGGCTCTCGACAAACTCAAAGAATTTGTTCAATCCCTTGAAGTACCTGTTCCCTTTCCAGAGGATGGAGCGATGTTGGGAAGTTAATTCGTAGAAGGGCTTATGAATCGGAAAATCAAATTTATAGGCATGCATAACCAGTTCATTTTTCCATTCGCTCATCTTCTCTCCACGCCAGCAAGCGATGGCATCTTCAAATACCGAGAGGCTTTTATTGGGAACTACCAGGTCTTCATCGATCCCGATGACACTCCCAAATCCTTCGCAATGCTTGCACGCACCGTACGGGTTGTTGAAACTGAAAAAATTCTCTGATGGTTCTTCAAAAACAATCCCGTCGGCTTCGAACCGGTTGGAGAACTGATGGCGTTTTGTCTCCACATCAGAAATCTCGGCAATACAGAATCCATGGCTTTCAAAGAAAGCTGTTTGAACTGAATCTGCCAGACGGTTTCGGAGATCCTCATCATCGGAAGCAATGGTCACCCGGTCAACAACCAGGAACAACTCTTTATTGTTACAGGTATCTTGTTCAAGGGCCTCTTCAATCCGAATGATCTTCCCATCAATCATCACCCTGTTAAATCCCTGCTGGAGAAGCACCTTGCATTTTGACTTCAGGTCTCCGTTTTTTGCGATTTCATTCAACGGGGCAAAGATGGTGGCTTTCGACCCGTTTTCGGCAGAGAGCAGAAAATCTACCACATCGGATACACTATCGCGTTTGACCAATTTACCCGATTTGGGGCTGAAGGTCTTTCCGATCCGTGCGTAGAGAAGTTTGATGTATTCATAAACCTCGGTTGAGGTTCCTACAGTCGACCTTGGGTTCATGGTGTT
>Ga0351835_1022_pt1 | contig 36930 bp, 43 predicted proteins | sample BONcelHFGM3001D3_FD_206756 | JGI IMG/M metagenome (GOLD analysis project Ga0351835, IMG submission 206756) | Enriched cells from coal bed in the Powder River Basin, Montana, United States - BONCAT cells FGM rep1 HSBNCT.FGM.300.1.D3 ... | reverse complement strand
TTTGCTATACATATCCGCGCTCAATGAAGCGGCCTAAGAAAAAACGTATTGGAATACCGTCGCAGATAAGCGGAATGGCGGGTGTGTATTATGCCGCCTATGAATTATCTCGTCTGAGCCTTGTGGCTTTACCTACAAGTAGGAATTTGGCGGGGATTGATTTAGTTGTCACAAATCAAGATGGAAATGGACAGGCCACCATTCAGGTCAAAACAATGCAGAAAAAAAGTAAGCTGTGGCAGGTCAATAAGGTTCCCACATATAAAGCAGGCAGAGGCAGAGAGTTTCATATTTTAGTTAGATTTAATAAGACCGACAAACCCGACTGTTTCATTATTCCTTCAAAAGTTTTTGCAAGAGCGGTCAATCAAGATGTTGAGCAATGGTGCAAAAGAAAAGCTGGTAGAAATCCTGCAACATGCCCATTACTTGTGTATAAATTTCACATGACCAAAAAGAGAGAGAAGCTATATCTCAACAAATGGAATTTGATTGAAAAAGCTCTTCGTCGATAATATGCCATAGGTAAGGTGATAATCATGACCATATATTCACATTCAGCTCTGAACACTTTTGAAAATTGCCCTCTCCAATACAAATTAAGCCGCATAGATAAAATCCGACGGGCTGAAGAAGGCATTGAGGCGTTTCTTGGTTCGAGGTTTCACGAAACAATGGAGAGGCTTTATAAGGATGTCCACTTCAAGGTCATGCCCCTTGAAGACCTCCTGAATTATTATGAAACAATTTGGCGGAAAGAGTTGAACGACGGAATAATAATAACCAAGAGAGATAGAGTAGCCGATGATTATAAACTGATGGGGAGAAGAGCCGTTGAGGATTATTATAAGCGGTATCATCCTTTCAATCAAAGCAGAGTTTTGGGGCTTGAGAAAGAGATATGGATAGACCTCAAGAACGACGGCAAATTCAGGCTCAAAGGGTATATTGATAGAATTGGACAGACCGACGATAGAACATACGAAATACACGATTATAAAACATCGGGACACCTGCCATCACAACAAGATATTGATAGCAATGAGCAATTAGCCCTTTACCAGATAGGTCTTCAAAACATTTGGAATGACACTAAAAACGTCAGGCTGATATGGCACTTTGTTATGTTTGATAAGGAGTTTGTGTCATGCAGAACAGATGAACAAATAGCCGCACTCAAAGCACGCACAATTCAGCTCATCGAGACAGTTGAAAACGACAAGGAATTTTTGCCGAAGGAAAGCGGTCTATGTGAGTGGTGCGTTTATCCTGATTTATGTCCAAAGCGAAGGCATTTATTCAAAACGGAAGATTTACCTGCAAATGAATATCTCAATGATGACGGTGTTAAACTCGTAAACACATTTGCTAGCCTTGCTATTCAAAAGAAAAAACATCAGGAAAAGATTAAAACACTCGATGAGGAAATTGATAAGGTCAAGGAGGCTGTTGTTGCTTATGGCGAACGGGAAAGTCTTGATGTCATCAATGGCAGTGACAATAAACTGAAGATTTCAAAGAAGCAAAAAATCTCATCGCCGTCAAAGGGAAGTTCTGAAAGAAAAGAACTTGAAGATATTTTACGAGAGATTGGTAAATGGGACGAGGTCTCCGATTTGGACATATACGCACTGGAAAAGCTCGTCAATGAAGGTTCTCTGGATAATGCAGTTTTTAATAAAATTTCAAAATATCTCAACATTACTTGTAAAAAATCAGTTTCGTTATCGAAGCTGGGCGGTAAGGAAAAATAGCAAGGAGTATGTAATATGCTTAAGACACAATTCAAAATAGAATTGGGAAAACATATTGAAGCAATGTTTAATGACCACTGTGATAATCCTAAAAAGGGAGAACCGAACACCGTAGTTAAATATGTGGTGCCGGTGCTTGAGATGCTCGGCTGGGATAAGATGGCTGATATTGAGTTTGAATATAAAGCTCATAATAGCAAAAAGGCTTGCGACATTGCGCTTATGTTAGAGAGACAAAAGCCAGCGGTTCTTATTGAGGTCAAACCCCTTGATGATGACTTAAGGGAACCGCATGTCTCACAATTAGCATATTATCTTCACACAGAAAAAGTTCGCTGGGGCATTGTGACAAATGGGAGGGAATGGCGTTTTTATGATAAAAAAAGATTTAGCCAGAAGAAGGGACAAAAAGCACGCACACTATTTAGGTTGGTATTAAATGACTATAAGCACCTAGACAAAAAAGACGTAAGTCGCATCGCAGATATACTATGGGTTTTAAGTAGGGAAAATGTGACGAGGGGTTTTTTAGACGCTATTGGTGATAATTTTCTTGCCGAGTTTCTCAAGGGTGAAAAACAAATGAAGAAGGCCGAATTTGATTTGTCCCGTGATGAATTGAAGAAATATATTTTTTGCAAGCTCATAAAAAATCGCCATAAAATACTTTCCCATAAAACTCGTCATCTGCTTCGGGGGTAAAAGTTGAGAATTTATTTCAAAAGGCCAGTGGCAGTGATTGACCTTGAGACTACGGAACTTGATATTAAAATCGCAAGAATTGTCTCAATAGGAATTGTAATCCTTGATTGCGATGGCTCGGTTAAGTATAAAAATGAGTTGCGAGTCAATCCGCGTGTGGAAATCCCCAAGCATACAATTGATGTTCACGGTATTACGAACGATATGATAAAAAATTCACCTCCGTTCTCTGCTCTGGCTGAAACGATTGCCGAACTCCTCAATAATTGTGACTTTGCTGGTTATAACATTGAGAAATTTGATTTGCCGATATTGAAACGTGAATTTGCGTTGGCTGGAATCTCTAATTTTGGCAAAGATGCCAATGTCATAGATGTTCGGACTATTTTTATTAAAAATTTACGTAAAGACCTTTCATCGGCTGTGCTACATTACCTTGGCAGACCGCATCGGGACGCTCACCAAGCATTAAGCGACGCTTCGGCCACGGCAGAGGTTCTTTTGAAACAAATCGAAGCTCATAATTTATCATCGGATGCTTGCGAGCTTCAAGCATATTGTCGAAAAGAAGAGTCATTCTAATTTTGAAATCCCCCACCATATCCTTTCAAAGTGTTTGTCCCTTCTTTTGAAAGCAAGATTTAATTTGCCATTAGACTCTATCTCATGCGAAAATGTAGCTTGTATGGGGAAAGAAAGGACAGATTATGGGTGTTAAAAAAACTATTTCGCTCAAGAAACTCATTGAGAAGGAGTCAGAATTATACTGGCTGTCATTTGGGGAAATGAACGCCATTATAGATAGTATTCTTGAGTCCAGTGCAGAAGATATAACGAACAAGTTATGCGAAACCAAGTGCGTAAATTGCTATCGAGGGATAATCAATGCTGAACTGCTTCGTAAGGCATTTCAGGATGTCCCCGATGAACTTCCGGAAGACTGGATTTGTGAAATCAATTCGGAGCAGTATAATAAATCATGGGTGTTGGAGAAAATAAGAGACCTAACCAAATGGCTCGGCGAGGGCGAAAAATATATTGCGGTTGAGGACACAACGTATAGTTGCGCACATAGCATAACCACGGACGCTATTGAAAATGCAGGCAGGGAACTAATGACACAGCAAAAAACTCTTAAAATCGAAAATGTTTTCAAGGGTCTTTTGTTTCCAAATCGTAAAAAGGAGATAAAAACTCTAAAATGTCCTTGAAATATCGCAGAGTGGGAGACTTAGTCAGACTCTAAACCAGTCTTGAAAGTGTCTCGAAGTTAAGGAGGTCAGAGTCTTACTAGAGTCTGCGTAGGAGCCGTCACCGTATGAACGAGAACAGAGGAGAACGAAAAATTACGGATAAGGAAATAGTCAATTCTTTGCAACAGGGCTTGACTGCTACCGAGATTGCAACCGAAGCTGGTGTGACCAGCGACGCAATCAGGAAAAGATTAAGGCGGATGGGCAAACGAGCATTGCCATTTTTATTGCAGGTTGAAAATGATTTCATGGGCGTTCAGCTTGACACGATGAAGCAGTTGGCACACATAAATCAGAAGTGCATTGAAATCGTTAATGACACTAAAACAAAGCCACTTGAGAAATTGACGGCAATGAAAAGAATTGAGCGGCAAAACGAAATCCAAATCCGCATGATGCAACTATTATATTCAGTCAAAGAAGTGAAGTCGTTTCAGGAGTCCGTCTTAAATGTTTTGGCAAAAGTCTCCCCTGCAATCAGGGACGAAGTATTGAAACAGTTAAGACAACACAGAACCGCAGTGGGTCTATTGAAGGCAGGTTAAGAAGAATCTTACAAAATAATTGGTTTCGTAAGTGTAAGGAGGGCATGATGGTGGACTATTATACAGATGAAGAGATTAATTACATGGACGGAGGTCTTTTTACTTTAGACAATGATGAACTGCGCCATCTCATGGTAAAAGCCCTCGTAAATGTTCCTTCACATATTGTTGATGAGCTAATGGAGAGGTGTATTGTAATCATGGCTGGTCCAAACCATCCTGCTTTTCATGCTCCAAACAACCTAATTGGAGGTAAAGATATAATTTGTTTATCTGACAAACTATTTAAATTAAAACCGGAAAAAGCATATTTTATTATTTTACATGAGGTTGCTCATTGTCTTTTAGACCACAAATACGATTCCTCTCTCGACCTAAAAGAAAGAAAACGACAAGAAACAGAAGCCGACCGTCTTGCAAATAAATGGCTTGAAAAATCAACTTGTGTGTTGTCAAAAAAAGGTCTCTAAAAGGGGATGTTAATAATGTTAAAAAAGCTGAACCTTCCCTAACAAAAGTTCCTTTGTTCGGAATATAACAAAATCAATCATTTGAATGGCAAATGATTGGCCAATCTTCCAATCCCTTTTTTAACGGCGTTATGTGGCGGCCAAAAGATGGTGTAATGTGACGTGCGAAACGCCTATGACAGTGGCTATCTGACGCAAGGATTTGCCCTCTGCACGAAGTTTCTTGGCAAGGGATAGGTCAACTAGGGCTTTTGGCCGCCCACAATGTTTGCCACGCTTACTTGCCGCCGCCATACCTGCCCGAACCCTCTCCGAAATAATACCCCGCTCAAACTCCGCCACAGCCCCCAAAAACGTAAAGACCATCTTACCGGCTGGTGTTGTTGTGTCTATGGCCTCTTGAAGGGACACAAAGGCAATGCCAAGCGTTTGGAGTTCGGTCAGGATAGATAACAAGTGGACAACTGAACGCCCCAGCCTATCAATCTTCCAGACAACCAATACGTCAAATTTGCCTCGGCGAGCATCGGCAAGCATTTCATTCAAGGCAGAACGAGACTCATTTGCCCCAGACGCATGGTCAACATATTCACGGTAAATCTCTACCTCTCTCATTTCTGCATATTTGCGAAGACCATCCAGTTGCATATCAACTTTCTGGTCATCGGTTGACACCCTTGAATATGTCGCAATTGTTTTCATATTGACCGCCTCCTAGTTACAGTATAATATAACAAGGGAGAGAAGTAAAGGGTATTGTTATACTATGATATAACAGGGGGTTGTATGATATATTACAAGTTTGGAAAATTGTTTGAGTCGTCAGGATTGAGTTATAGGGCATTAGAAAAGAAGATTGGAATTGGTTATGTCACGCTTAATAAACTTGGCAGAGCAAAGTCCCAGAAAGATTATGACCTGACTATCAGCACTTTGAATTTAATTTGTAACTATTTCAAAGTTAAGACAGGAGACGTGCTGACTTGGCGTAGCAAATAGTAAATTCCCTTTTTTGTGTCGATAAGAGGTGTGGGTGGGTGTTCCGAAATCGTTTGAAATTTTGGCTCAAAACTGTATGAAGAAAAACAGGGGTCTAGGGTAGCTCCCGAAAAGCAGGAATCCCTACTGCCTGACCCCGTTTTTGTTTTTTAGGGATGATTGCGGAAGGGAGACAATTATGTCGTATGATTATTTTGATAAATGGTGGTCTACACATGTTCGAGATATTCAGATTTCAGAAGCTGTTTTGAAGAGTATAAACAAGAATGTTGCAGAGAAATTAAACGTCGCAGCCAATCAAAATAAATTATTGAAAAAGTCCCTATTAGCTGTTCATAAAAAAGCTGGCAATCTCGACTTTGTGTATTGGTTGTGCATAAATTTGAAATATATGACTCGGTTAGGATTATCGCAGCAGGCTGAATTATCAAATCTTCTTAAGTTACTTTGGACTTTACAAACAAACCTTGTGGAATCTCACAAAGTGGCGGTTAAAGGACTGGAGCATGTAAAAGGGACAATTGAGAAAATGAATGATGGCAATGTGAACTCTAATTGTTTTGGACACTATGAATCGTCATGTTACGAAATCGTCAAGCAGTTAGATGAAACCATTAAGAAAACAGTGACCCTGCTAACAACTGTCCAGTGTGACGAATATAGAAACGAGGGAAACTCCCCTGAAGGGGAACGTTATTTCAATCAGATTGAAATAAACAAATCGTTGTTAGAGTATTTTTTCAAAAGCACTAAATGGGCTGCATCAGGAAGTAAAGTCAGCAATCGCCCCAAAACAACTCACTTGCGAGATTTTTTTTTAGCAATTATCTCCGAGCATTTCAGGAAACTTACCAAGAAACCTCTTGTTTCCCTTGCATGGGATATTGTTCATATATTTATTACCCCGACCACGAAGCAAAAGTTGCAAGATGGAAAATACAAAAGCAAAGGACATTTGGCCGAAGCTGCAATTGGTAAGTGTAAAACTAGGGGCTGGGATGTCCAATCGACATATCAACAAGTTGAACTAATCTATTCGCAATCTTTGAAATCACCATAAAAGTTATATGGCGATAATTCCCTTATATATCAACTACCTATCATTGACATCATGATGTCGTGGTCTTAAAGTTGACCACATGATTACTACAAAATTTAAACACGCTATCCGGTTGTCCGAAATCCCTCAATACCGCTTAGCACAGATGGTTGGTCTTCATCCTAATCAACTCTCCAAAATTATTCACGGTGCTGTCAAAACGAATAAGGATGACTCTCGTCTATTACAACTAGGAGAGCTGTTGGGCTTAAAAGCATGGGATATATTTGAAGACACAAACACCGACATTATTAGGAAGCAACAATAGAAAAGGTATGTTGTTATGAAACGTGTGTTCAGAATGGTATATTTGGATATTTGGAATGACCCCAAATATCAAGCTTTGTCGGATGATGCAAAATTACTGCGCATATATGTAATGACCAATCCTCACTCAACAATGCTCGGATTATACTCGCTTCCCATGGGATACATATCAGTCGATTTGGGATGGGACATAAAGAGGGCCGAACAAGCTGAAAAAGAATGTCTTAAAGCAAATTATGTTGAACGTTCACAGAGTAACGGCCTTATTCTTGTTCCAGACATAATAATAAGCAACCCCATTGATGGTCCAAACCAGTGCAAGCATTGCCTGTCTCTGGTTGAACAGTTGTCCTATGATGAACATCTATTTAATAAGCTGGCAGACATCATCGAAGTTTATTCAAATCATCATTCAGAACCCTTAGTGGAACGGATACGGAACCCTTACGTAAACCCATCCAATAACCCATTACAGGAGAATAATAATCAGAAGAGAAAAAGAAAAGGAAGAAGGATAAGCAATAAGGATAATCCTGATAATGATTCTCAGCAATCCACTGGTAAAGAGGTTCCTACTCAGGAAATCATTCAGTTGCATAATGAGATATGTGAAGACCTTGATAAGGTGATTGGTATAACTGCAAAAAGGAAATCATTGATTATAAAAAGACACGCACAACTCAAATTTATAGATGGATGGCGTTCTTTCTTCAGCAAGGTTCATCGTTCAGATTTTCTGTGCAATCGTCTTCAGGATAAAAAATTCAAAGCGCAATTTGATTGGATACTAAATGACGAGACTTTTATCAAAATTCAGGAAGGTTTTTATGACAATAAGACTAATGTGAATAATAGTTCATCAAACAAATCACACAATAAAAGCAATAATAAGTTTAAGGGATGTTATGAGCGACCTATTTAAGTGTTGTATGTGTAAAAAAGAATTTCCTTCAAGCGAGCGACGTTATTATGGCCGTGAAGACTATTGCAGCGAATGTGGAGCAAAAGCAGAGCTGCTATCTTTATTATCAAGGGCAGGTATTCCTAGAAAATTCTGGGGATGTAAACACGAGAACTACATAGTCAGCAATGAAAATAAAACAGCGTATGATTATACATTAAAGTTCCCATTTCAGGATAAGTCTGGGTTGTATCTCTACGGACCTATAGGAACCGGTAAGACTCACTTAGCGAGTGCGATAACACGAAAATTATTTCAGAAGAATTGTAAATATAATATAAAATTTTACTCATGCCCGTATTTTCTTGATACAATTCGTAAGTCTTATGGGAATGAATATAATAATCGTGACGAAGATGATGTTCTATATGAAGCTGAAAACTCAAGCTTGCTTATATTGGATGATATTGGTTCAGAAAGGGCCACTGATTGGGCAATTGAAACTTTATTCAAGATTATAAACTTCAGATATGAACACTGTTCGGTCACTATATTTACTTCAAACCTCAACCCCGATGAACTCCACAATAATCTTGGCGAACGAACGGTGTCTCGTATTATTGGCATGTGTAACTGTTGTTGCGTGGGTGGTTCGGATTATCGAATCATACAAAATCAAAAAAGGATGGATGCTACTGCAAATCCTAAATAACTTTATGGAACCAACTATTAACATAATTGAGATAGAGCAAACAATGGACATGGTTATGAAAAAAATTCTTACACTTGGACAATCAAGTCTGTCTGAATCTCAATATGAGGCATTTCGGAAGTTGGCAATGGATTACTTTCAGCAAGGGAAAAGGAATTTGGGAAAGGGCCGGTGCGGATACATGCAAAGCGATGGCAAGGGGGTGGTGTCTATGGACACGTGAAAAGCGCCTATGAACAACAGTATCCTTGTGCTTCAGAGGTCATGACCCCTGAAGAGTTCGAGGGCTTAGTGGATGTTTTTAGAACCCTTTTACAGTGGAGCAAAGAAGCGGAAGCTGATAAGGAGAATGGCAATGAATGCGATAATAATTAACAGGGTCAGCGATGAACATCAGCTTGAGGGGTATTCGCTTGACGTACAAGAGGCCGAAGGAAAAAAGTACGCCCAGCAAAAAGGCTTCAAGATTCTCAAAGTGTTTTCATTTCAAGAGACAGCCTCGAAATATCTTCAGCGAAAAATCTTTAATGAAATCATTTCCCTCATAGAGAAATATACTAAAACAACAGCGCTTGCTGTCATTGGGGAAAAATATGACAGAGTCTATCGCAATCATCTCAACTCGGCCCAGATTGTCCATTATATTGAGAGCGGAAAAATTGAACTTCATTTCTACAAAGAGGGGCGAATCCTGACGAAGAACAGTCCTCCTAGCGATTTCTTCCTGAATGACGTTATGACTAGCGTCAACCAGTATGCATCTCGAAATATCTCAGCAGAAGCTCGCAAAGGGATGTTTGGTAAAGCGAAGGACGGTTGGCTTCCTCACAAGCCTCCCATCGGGTATGTCAATGTTGCAACCAGCGAAAGGACGGACAAAAACAAGCGGCGCAGCATTATCGAGCCAGCACCGTGGGGTGAAGACCTTATACAACGGATGTATCGGCTACGCGCCGATGGGCACAGCCTCGCCCTAGTCCGCCAGAAAGTGATTGAAGAGGGCCTTGTGCCGACCGACCGCATAGCAAGATTTCACATCAGTCTTGTGGAAAAAATTTTCAAGAACTGCTTTTACATGGGCGAGTTCATTTGGGGCGGCGAACGGTTCACAGGGAAGCATCGGCCTTTCGTCTCGAAGAAACTTTGGGAAGAGGTACAACAAACTTTCATCAGCAAAGCCGTGGCCATGATAAGGGCGCGGAAGAAGCGCGGCGTGTTTTCAGGCTTTCTCAAATGCGCCTGCGGGTGCACGGTCACCTATGACCCCAAAGACAAGCCTTCTGGCCGCCATTATGAGTATTACCGCTGCTCGAACGGTCGGGGAATCCACGATAAACTTAAATATACATCTGAAGACCGTATCTTTGAGCAGCTTAGCCCTGCCATTGAATCCATTTCAATTTCCGAAAGACTGGCCAAGGACATTGCCAAGGCCCTGAACAAAGCTGAGGAGAAGGCCAAGGCCGCCCATCGGAGGAATGCCGAGGACCTTAATGCCCGTCTGAAGGAGATGGAGGAGGCCGAAGATAAGGTCTATGATGATTTCAAAAAAGGCGTTCTCGATGATGAGGGTTACAGGAGACAGTTTGCCCGTGTGAGGGCCAAGCGCGAGCAGTTGGGAAAGGTCTTATGTGAAGCACAAGCCGACATAACAGGGGCCGTTCTTGTCGTTGCTCGAAAGATTTTAGAACTCGCGCAAAACGCGACAGAGCTGTATTTGCGGCGTTCTACCCAAGAAAGACGCGAATTCCTCGAAAAGATACTTTCGAACCCTGTCTTGGAGGGCGTAACTGTGCGATATGAATTGAAAAAGCCATTCCGGATTCTCTCCGAAATGGCCTCTTCTCCTACTTGGGGTGGCTGACGGGATTTGAACCCGCGACATCCTGAGCCACAGTCAGGCGCTCTACCGCTGAACTACAGCCACCATACACATTCAAATGTCATCTGCGGCGGGATCCTTCGGGCTAAAGCCCTCGAGACTGCAAACAGGCCGCAGCATATAGCCAATAGGGGCTTGTTTGTCCATACTTTTTGATTTTGAGATTTTCTAAAATCGGTTAGTTTCTAAAATCGGTTAGTTGACAGTTGCTGCAAAACTGCTATTGAATGCCTCAAAACATCTCACAAAAGGGGGGAATAGATGAAGAAGCTTTTGATGTGCGTTTTTGCAGTTGCAGTGGTGGCGGTATTTTCCGCAGGTCAGGCCGAGGCAAAGGATTCGCCCGAATTTCCCGATAGCGGCTGGCACAAGGGCCCCTACGTTGCCCTGCACGGCGGCATGTTGCAGCTAACCAACGATACACACACAGTCACCCAAAGAAAATTCAATGGTACGTTCGATCCGGCGTTCGGCCTTACCTTCGGCTGGGACATCGCCGACTGGATAGGCCCGATGTTGCAACTCACCTATGCGACAACTACAGCACAGGTCGGTACGGCGACTGGAGCCGCTGGTGCTTTTCCTGCTGGCACGTTCCCTCAGGAAAATGCCCGTCAGCACGCGCTCAACATCGGCCTGTTTGCAAGGGCGACTCTCCCGTACTTCACCAGGGCCGACTGGCAGCCTAACATGGTCAAGATAATACCTTATGCCAAACTAGGCGGTGTGGGACACGCGATGTTCGTCAACGCACCCACCAACAACAACAAACAGGGCGCCTACGGCGGAGGCATAGGCCTTGGTGCCGGTTGTGAATTTTTCATCTGGAAGGGATTGGTATTGGGACTTGATCTAACGGAAAATATAATTTTTCAGGGTTCCTACAGCCGCGACATCAACGGCGTAAGCACCAAGATAATAGATGGCGGAACGAAGTTCCAGTTCCAATTGCTCGGCATGGTAGGCTGGCATTTTTAAGTAAATTCATCCTGTTGCATTTATAGAAAACGGGCCCCTAAAAAGGCCCGCTTTTTATTTTCTTAGATTTGCCTGAAGAATATTCTTGCGAAGACGGATAGTTTTTGGAGTCACTTCCACCTGTTCGTCGTCTCCGATGAACTCGATAGCCCGCTCGAGCGTCATGGGAAGTATCGGCGAAAGGATTATGTTCTCATCATGGCCTGAAGATCGCAGATTGGTGAGTTTCTTTTCCTTGCACGGGTTTACGTTGAGATCGTTGGAACGATTGTGCTCGCCTATTATCATCCCTTCATATACCTCCACCCCCGGCTCCACAAACAACAGGCCGCGCGGCTCGAGATGAAAAAGTGCGTAAGGCACTGTTTTTCCGGTGCGGTCGGCCACAAGAGTTCCGGCGTTTCTGCCTTTTAGATCTCCGCGGTAGGGTTCATACCCTTGCACATAGGCATTCATGAGCCCCGTACCCTTCGTGTCGGTTAAAAACTCGCTTCGGTAGCCTATCAACCCGCGCGAAGGAATTGAAAATTCCAGACGCACCCGGCCGGTGCCGTGGTTTACCATATTGATCAGCCGGCCAAGTCGTCGCGAAAGTTTTTCGGTAACCACGCCCGTAAAATCATCCTGAATATCTACATAGAGATGCTCGATGGGTTCACAGCGCACGCCTTCTATATCCTTCGTAATCACCTGTGGTCTGCTCACCGAAATTTCAAAACCTTCACGCCTCATCGTTTCCACAAGTATCGCCATCTGAAATTCACCGCGTCCCTTGACGATAAAGGTCTGGGCGTTATCACCCGGTTCCACGCGCAAAGCGACATTGAGGAGACATTCCTTTTTTAGTCGCTCGAGTATCATACGCGATTGCACGTATTTTCCATCGCGGCCGGAAAAGGGCGACGTATTGCACATAAATCTCATCGCAACGGTCGGTTCATCGACCGTTATACGGGGCAACGCCTTGGGAGATGCCGCCGTACAAATCGTGTCGCCTATTTCCACGCGGTCGATACCGGAGAGAATGACGATATCTCCCGGAATAACAGCATCCACTTCCCTCACCTGAATTCCGGAAAATCCCTGAAGGCCGGTAACCTTAAGCGGCCTAGGGATGCCGTCTGCACCTACGCATACCAGAGAATCATTTTTCAAGGCAGAGCCGTTCCAGATGCGGCCTATCGCCAGCCGCCCCATGTAATCAGAATAGGAAAGATTCGTGACCAGCATTTGAAACGGTTCGGAAGGATCGTAGCGCGGCGGTGGAACCTCGGAGACTATCGCGTCAAAAAGCGTCGAAATATCCGATTCTTCACCATCAAGACTCTTTTTTACAATACCATCACGACCTATGGCATAGAGTACTGTAAATTCGATTTGATCTTCATTCGCATCAAGATCGATAAAAAGGCTATAAACCTCGTTTAGAACCTCCTGCGGCCGGGCATCCTTGCGATCGATCTTGTTTATTACAACGATTATCTTCAGATTATCCTCAAGCGCTTTGTTTAACACAAACCGCGTTTGGGGCAGAGGACCTTCGGAAGCGTCCACGAGCAGTATCGCGCCATCGACCATTTTTAGGCCACGTTCCACCTCTCCGCCGAAATCGGCGTGGCCGGGAGTATCGATTATATTAATCTTTATACCCTTCCAAAAAACCGAGCAGTTTTTGGAAGCTATGGTAATCCCGCGTTCGCGTTCGAGGTCCATACTATCCATAACACGCTCGTTTACGTCCTCATTTGCGCGAAAAGTGCCGCTTTGCCGAAGCATGAAATCGACAAGGGTCGTCTTGCCGTGATCGACGTGGGCTATTATTGCGATATTTCTCAACTTTTCCGTTTTTGCGGTTCTGTGCATATAGCTTCCTTTGATGACATTTTTTATCAGCCGACGGTCTTTAGAGCTGTGTATAAAAAGCCGCCGACACTACATCGATAGGAGGCGAAAAGTCACGCATTAACGTAGAGCGCGTTTGCTCTGGAAAATATAGATGGGATTTGATAGGCATGCCCCATGTGCGCCAAGAAGTTTATCAAATACCTGCGAATGCGAGATTCGCCAGCGAAGCGACCTGACGCACGCTGTATCGGACTTGGCACGGGATACCCCGCGAGGGGTTAGCGTGAAGCCCAAGCGAGAAAGAAGGCAGGCCGTAAAGCCTTAAGTGGCCTGAAGGTATCGAGCTCCGTTAGATGTGACCTAATGTGGTGGCCGAGGTGCTATGAAAAGCCGAAGGCAACATCTGATTACAGAAATCAGGGAAAGAGTAATCAGGCACCACCGGAGTCCAAGACCTCGGCATGTTTTCAAGGTTTTGGTAGGAACTTGGGAGGTCTCCACAGATGAGCGGTGCAAACTGCGGCTTCCGTAATCAAGCCCTAACGAAGGCAAGATACGATTCTAGTCAGTGGAGAAGTCAGATTGACTCGTAGTAGCGAAACACCTAGGTAGCAAGCCAGCTATCGGGAAGGAAATGAGTAACGACCATGGAGCGAAGGGGTCAACAAGGTAACGTCAGACACAAGGCAACACCAAACGCCCTCAGAGGCGAGATGTTGGTGCCACAGGCATATGTCTGGCTAAAGGTCGCAGGGAGAAATCGGGAAACCCGGTTCAATAATTTATTGCACCAGATAAGTATTCCGCTTCTTCGATGCGCATACCAGATGCTGGGAAAGAGCAAGGCAAGTGGTGTGGACAGAGTGACGAAGGCGCAATATGGAAAGGAGTTGGAAGCAAACCTTGAGGATTTACACGCCAGAATCCACAGGGGGAGCTACCACACTAAACCGGCGCGAATCGTTCACATTCCGAAGGCAGATGGAAGGCTCAGGCCGATTGCTATCAGCATTATTGAAGACAAGATAGTGCAGGGAGCAGTAGCGATGGTTCTTGAGGCAATCTATGAAACAGTGTTTTTGGATTCGTCTCTGGGATTTAGACCAAAGCGAGGCTGCCACAAGGCAATCAAAAGAGTGTTTCATTTGCTGAAAGATGGGGAACGAAAGGTAGTGATAGATGTGGACATCGAAAAATTCTTCAATTCGATGAATCATGACAAGCTGCTTGAGTTCATGGGAGAGCGAATCGTGGATAAGAGATTTTTGCGTCTTATCTGGAAGCTGCTCAAGGCTCAATCCCGTGACGGAGAGAAAGTCTCAGTAAACGAGGTCGGCTCTCCGCAAGGGTCAGTAGCGAGTCCGATTCTTGCCAATATCTATCTGCATTACGTTCTGGATGAATGGTTCGAGGAGCATTGGGCAAACCATCATCAGCAGATGGTAAGATACGCCGATGATGTGATATTTTGCTTCAAGCAAAGAGCCAGCGCTGAGGAATTTCTAATGGCGCTTAAAGAACGAATGTCGCAAAGTCATTTGCGACTAAACGATGCAAAGACAAAGATAGTAAGTTTTGCCAAAGAACAGTACGAGGTGTTTCACTTTCTGGGTTTTACATTTTACTGGGGCAAGGACAGAAAACGCAACTATTGTCTCAAGCTAAAAACGGAGGCCCAAAAGTTTCGTGCGAAGATTCTTGAGTTTAAGCTCTGGATTCAGCAGAATCGGAACAGGTTTAAGCTCAGAATATTGTGGGAAGAAGCGAAGGTGAAGCTTCGTGGGCATTACGCCTATTATGCGATACACCACAATTGCAAGACATGGCATTACTATCACATATGTCTAAAACTACTGATGAAGTGGCTCAATAGAAGAAGCCAGAAACGGTCGTTTTCATGGAATGGACTTTTAATGAAACTCAAAACAAATCCGCTTCCAAGACCGTACCTAGCAAACAGAGTCACTTTTGAGCAAGATGTTTTTGCGTTCGCTCTGTAACTGGACCGTTATCTTGACGAGCCCGTTGCCTTAATTGGGCACGGCGGGTTCTTAAAGGAGCTTAGCTTGTAAAAGCTATGTTTACTTCATGGAACGCTTCAATTTGGGCAATTATGAATACGTCGAACTCAAAAATCTGTTAAAGCTCCTAGGACTCTGCGAAAGCGGCGGAGAGGCGATGGCGGCAATAGCGAAAGGTCAGGTCAAGGTTGACGGAAACATGGAACTTCGCAAACGATGCAAGATACGCGCTGGTCAAACAGTGGAGTTTAAGGGAAATTCGATCATCGTGGAAAAGATTTTTTAATGGTTCAAATGTAGAAATCCCCTCAAATGAAAGTTGTCGCGTTTCGGCATAGATGATAGACTCCCGCGACATGCCGATAAAAAAACGCATAGTGATAGTTCTCATCTTCCTTGGAATAGCCGGGGCGGTGACAGCTGCTTTTCACGCATTCAACCAACCCGAGATACTCTATGCCAGAGGGAGGCGTCTTTTTGAAAACAGGCTTCACGAACAGGCGCTGCCGTATTTCGTGAGCTCAAACGCGTCGAGGCCCCACAGTATCAACACCCTTAGGCATCTTGGCCTTTCGGCGCTTTGGACGAACAGGTTTGACATGGCCAGAGATGCCTTTACCTCCCTTCTTAAGATAAATTCAAAAGACGAATTTGCAGGGCGTGGACTCATAGACATTCTGGCAAGAACGGGCCATACGACCGAGGCGCGCAAGCTATACGACAAACTGCTGGCCGAAAATCCGGCCGATTTGCAGACACGACTGTCCCTCGCCTATCTTCTCTATTTCGATGAAAAATATGATGAGGCAATCCCTCTTTTTAAGCAGTACCTCCTCTCCGAACCCACCCATCAAGAATCGATCGTATTTCTGGCCGACTCGCTTTCGAAATCAGGCAAGCAAGATGAAGCGATGGATATTTTAGATTCTCTTGAGAAAAAATATCCTTCTTATACGCCGGCGTTAAAAGCCATCGCCATGTACCATCTCACCGAAGGCAATTACGTACTTGCCGTTGATTATTATCAGAAAGTTTTGGCGCTAAAGCCCGATGACATCGAAGCCATGTCCAAGCTGGCTGAAAGTTATCTTGCCCTGAAAGACAACAAAAAGGCGATGGATGTTATAAACGAGGCTATCGAAAAATATCCAAAAGACAGCGCAATCAAAGTTCACAAGGCAAATATGCTACTTGGCTCCAAAGATTTCAATTCCGCCGAAAAGCTTTTTGCGGAAATCCTTGGCGAAAATTCAAATGATCCAGCCGCAATGCATGGGTTGGCAAACGTTTATGAATGGCAGGGAAAGGCGGCAGAGGCTCTTTCGGTTTTAGAGAAAATAATGGGTCTGGGATACGCCAATCGCGATACGCTAAGGGAAATTGGCGAATCCTATTTGGCGCTTGGCATGTCTGCAAAAGCGTCGGCCATCTATCAAAAAATAATAGACGCCGGCGACTTCACCATAACAGATCTTAAAAATGCCATCGCGGCCTTCATAGCCGACAAGAGGCTTAAATCCGCCGAAATTCTTTTGAAAAAGCTTATAGCAAAAGACCCAAAACCGGAATACTTCAATCAGCTGGGGGATGTGCTCACTTGGCAGGGGCGTTTCGAAGAAGCCGAGCGAGCCTACAAGAGGGTGGTTAGATGACCGTAAAATTTTCCAGATGGCTTCGTGCCGATTGTTCGCTTTCTAAACTTTTATGCATAGCCTTAGCTGGAGGTCTTTTGGGCCTTTGTCCGATCTCACAGGGACATGGTCAACCTGTCGAGATAAAACTTGCAAGAGTTCTCTCATATCAGAAAAAATATGACGAATCGCTTGGATATTATTACCAGCATCTAAAAAGACATCCCAAAGATTACGCGGTGACTTTTGAAGCTGCAGAGGTGAATTTTTGGAGCGGAAACTATAAGGTAGCAAGAGAACTCTACATCTCATCTTCGGCGTCTGCGAAATTGGCCGCCAAATCCCTTTATCAAGCCGGATACATGTCCCTCATACTGAAAGATTTTGGAGTAGCCACCGAATATTTCAAAAAATCTCTGGAACACGACGACAAAAACCTGGAGACGAGAATAAGGCTTGCCGAGGTTCTTTCCTACGACAAGCGTTTTACGGAATCGATAGACCAATACAATTTAGTCCTCGCGATAGAACCAGAAAATCTCGACGCGCTTACTGGCAAGGCGGATGTGCTTTCGTGGCAAAACAATTTTGCAAAATCCGTCGCTGTTTATGACGAGCGTCTCGGAATTTCTTTTGATCCCAAGATAGCAAGGCAAAAAGCGAGAGTCCTTGGGTGGTGGAAAAAATACGACAAATCCTTAGATGCCTATCATGATGCGTGGAAAAAAAGCGGGGATGACAATATCAAGCTCGAAATGGATGCCAAGCGCGCGTGGTGGAACAAGTGGGTGCTCACTTCGCTTTCCAAATACGGCAAGCAGGTCGAGCTCGAGCCCGACAATCTAGAGACACGGTTCGACCTAGCTCAGGCGCAGGCCTATCAAAGAATTTGGAAAATAGCAGAAAGCAATTTTAGGGACACGTTGAACCGCTACGAGGGCCATTTCCGGGCCTCCGACAGTCTGAAAAAAATTGAAGTTCAGCGGCGGCCTTGGGTAAGGCCGGAGGTGAGCTTCTTTCGTGCAAAAAGCGGTGAATTCATAACTCACGTAAATCACCTCGCTGCGGGACTTTCCTTCGGCGATTCCGTAAACGAATACTTTGATTTTTTTGCCGGCTACATGTTCGACCTGTTCCATTTTCGCGATTTCCGAGCGGTGGAAAGAAACCGGGGAAGAGTTGGCATAGGTGCCTACTGGCCGGCCAACCTTTCCTTTAACGCATCTTACGTGCCAATAGAATATCAGGATTCGGGCCGCTTCAGCCACAACTTCGATTTCAATCTTTCAGGAAGGCCTTTCGATCCGATTCTGGCGACGGTTTTCGCAAAAAGGGATGACCTCGCATCCAATCACACGGTCTTTGAAAAGAGGCTGAGAGCTACCGATTTTGGCGGAAGAATTAAGGCCGACCTAAACAGAAGATGGACAACTTTCGCAGACGGTTCGTATTCATGGCTAAACGATGGCAATCGGAGATACGGCGTTGGATTAGAAAATCTCTTCTTCATAAATTACGAACCGAAAAGACTTTCGGTAGATATAAGATTCGACATGTACGGCTATGATAGAATCAACTCCGACTACTGGTCTCCGAATAATTTCTGGAGCACCTCCGCAGTGCTGCATTGGAGACACTACTTAAACAAGCACGATCTATATTACGGCGCGCTAGATACTTATTACGGATTCAAATACCGATTCAATATCGACAAAGAGGGAAATATATTCAACGGAGGCGCAGCGGAATTTTATCATGATTTCAACCATAAAACTTCCATAGGACTGGAAGTAAGCGGGATATATTCCGGTGTGTATGACGATTTTGGCGCATTTTTGAATTTCATGAGGAGGTTCTGAGTTGAAGGAAAAACTCAAAGCAATCGCTCTCATAGCCGTAATATTGGCGATAATAATCTATTCGATGATTCGAATAACATTTACTGTCATCCTAAGCGGGGAATACGCGTGGTTTGAAAATGTGTTTAGCTTCATGCTGCTAGCCGGCGAAACCTTCATTCTCATTCATGCAACAGGATATGCCATAGATCTCGTACGTGCCAACAAAAAAGAAGAGTCGCTGTTTTTTCTTTCCCAGAAATTTTCCTATCCGCCTCCAGAAGTGGCAGTGCTCGTCGCCGCAAGGCATGAACCCAAAGAAGTTTTGGAAAGGACATTCAGAAGCATAATGAACATACGCTATACGGCCAAGAACGTGTACTTCTTAGACGATTCATCTCTTGAAAAATATAAAAAGGAGGCGGAGGATATAGCGGCACATTTCGGACTTCATCTTTTCAGGCGCGAATCGAGGCACGGCGCCAAAGCAGGTATAGTCAACGACTGCACAAGGACTCTCCAAGAAAAATATATAGTGATCTTCGATGCAGATCAAAATCCGATGCCGGATTTTCTGGAAAAGATTGTCCCCATAATGGAAGCCAATGAAAAACTGGCATTTATCCAGACACCTCAATTTTATTCCAATATCAAAGAAAATAGAATAGCTCGAGCATCCGGATATCAACAAGCTGTATTTTATGAATATATATGCGAGGCAAAAGGCTCATCGGAAGCCATGTTTTGCTGTGGCACCAACGTCATCTTCAGGAAAGACGCGCTTTTGGCGGTTGGAGGTATGGACGAAACCGTCGTCACCGAGGACTTCGCAACCTCGGTTAAATTTCATCTCGCGGGTTGGAAGTCCTTATACTTCGACCATGTTTCCACCTTCGGCATGGGACCTGAGACCTTGGGGGCATATTTTCAACAACAGTCGAGATGGGCAAAAGGAACCGTGGGAGTATTCAGAAAGGTCATTCAGAGCTTTTTTAAAAATCCTTTCAAACTCAAATTTTCCCAATGGTGGGAATACTTGCTTTCGGGCACCTACTATTTCGTTGGCATAGCATTTACGCTACTTATGATCTGCCCTGTAGCCTATTTATTTTTTCACGTGCCGTCTTTTTTTATTCACCAAGATATATATTTCAGCGTCTTCATTCCCTATTTCGGATTGTCGCTTGGCGTCTTCTTCTTAACTCTCAAGGACAGAAATTACAGCGTAAAAAGTCTCTTTCTGGGACAGATGCTCATGTATATAACTTTTCCGATACTGATCAGGTCCGCAGTCTCGGCTCTTTTCGGCTTTCAGGGAACTTTTGCGATAACCCAGAAAGGCGCCGGCAAGGCACTGCCCTATTTAAAGCTCTGGCCCCAGTTCACATTCATGCTGCTTAACTATACGGCGCTTGTATGGGGAATGAACAGATGGTATTATGAAAAAGATTTTTCAGTACTCATAAACTGCATTTGGGCGTTTTATCATTTCATGGTAATGCTTAGCGTCTTTTATTTCAACGTGGAGAGCAAAGATGATGAGAAGGTTTGAAGCGGCCATTGTGCTGGCAATCCTTTTTGCGACACCCAGCGCCCTTGCGAAAGACCGCTGTCTTGGTCTTTTTATCGGTGATCGACCAATCGCTGCCGAGATAGAAAATCGCGCGAAGCTCTACGAAACAAAACCCTGCATAATACTCATCTTCAGCGATGCGAAGCATCCGGTATCAGGCTATGATCTTTCTCAGATAACCAGTGCGAGCGCACGCCCCATGATAACCGTGGAACCGTGGGATGCCCAAACGAAAGAGTTTCTCGATATCAGCGATGAATATATATCAAGCCTCGCCTCCGCGATAGAAAGCGTCACTGGCCAAGTATATATTAGATATGCCCATGAGATGAACAGCAACTGGTATCCTTGGGCGGGAAATCCAAAACGCTACCTAGAGGACTATAAAAATTTTCATGATCGTTTAAATGCCGCACTTCCAAAATCGAACATCCAATGGGTATTTTCAGTTAATAACGAGAACGTTCCCAACTCAAACCGTAACAGCGCCATTAATTATTACCCGGGCGACGAATACGTGGATTTCATAGGCATTGATGGCTACTTCAAGGCCCCTTCCAGGTCTTACAAATTCTACCACAAGGTTGCGAAGTTTCTGCTGCGTCAAAATTTATTTGAATATCTTTTTGCCTCCCAAATGGAGAGCTTAAAGATCCTTGGTAAACCGTTTCTGATAACTGAAACCGCCATAGCTGCAAAACCTGATTTTAAATCGGAATCCATAAAAGATTTTTTTGAAAGCATTGATCCTTCGATTAGTGCTATAATATGGTTCGATATCGACAAAGAGGCCGATTGGCGGGCAGCATCGGACATTGAAAGTCTTGAGAGTTTTAAAAAATGGACAAGGTGGTGGATATCACATGAAAAAAAATGAGCTGTTAGAACTGATAGACATGGCAAATGATGCCGAGGAACAGATGATAACGAACCTCGCCGGTCACATCGAGGCGGCACTTGAATGGTTCAAGGGTACTCCCGAAGAAAGGGAAAAGTTACGAGACGTCCTTATTCGCCTCAAAGTCGAATCTAAAAAACACGCGCATCTTTTAACGTGTCTTAAAAAGCATGTGCAAAAGAAAGGCAAAGATGTTTACTGACAAGGATTTTTTAAATTACTTCAATGAATTGGAAGTCGTCGAGAAGACGATGAGGGACGTTTATAAACATGCACTGAACAAGATAAAAGACCCTTCGGTGAAGAAATTTTTCTCAACTCTTTATATTCAGGAAACCGAACATCAAAATTTTGTCAGCGAGATCAAGGAAATAGTAATCAAGAGATTTTTCGAAGACGAAATCTGATTTTTTCGTACGATACCGAATCTTAGAAATTATATTTCATCATAAGCCCGCCCCAAACAAAGTCAGGCTGGGACATGTTTTAAATGACATCCAGTTCTTCTTTCGCAGAAAACGTGATAAACATGGCCTTGCCCGGTCACCTTATCTGTTTTAATTCGTCTGTGCCCGGAATGTTTTCGATAAGCGTAGAAAGAAGGATATTCAGGCTCTTCTTGAGTTGTGTTATGTTTTTACTTCGCAAACCTTTGGAATCAAGCTCTGTTCCCATGGTAACTGTGGAGAGGAGACCATCCTTTTCAATGTTGAATTTAAGCTTCGCGATTGATTGGCTGGTTCCAGTGACGAGCTTTTTCGTAACCCCAACGTAAAATTCCATTATCTCGGCCGAAATGCGAGGCAAACTGTCACTGCCTTGCCCTCTATGCACTAACTTCATCCCACATGCCTCGAAGATTTCCTTAACGGCCCTATTCATTATTCCTTCTAGAGGTGGATCGGCCATAACCAAAATGGGATCCTTTTTTTTCTGCTCCTGCGTTCCGACTTCTTTGGACTCTCTTTCATCTTTAACTCCTTCCCAGACGGCCGTCACTCCATTCCATACGGGAGTGGAACACGATCTGGCGGCGATTTCGGGAACCGATATCGCAAGAGATATTTTTTCCTCCGCAGCCAGAAGCCTGCAAAAGACCAAAGATACCACGATGACAGCGTATAGAATTTTTTTGCTCGGCACACTCATTTTTTCCTCCTCCAATTTAAATCAGATCCATCGCCATGTCGGCTATGTGGGTCACCTTGATATTTATGCGCCTTAGGTTTGCGAGAATATCTAGATGGATGGAACTCGTATCGAAAGATTCCTTAAGCCCGTTGTGAAGTCTGGTGATGTGGGACTGGCGTAGCTGTTGTTCCATTTCGTTCATGTTGGTTTCATGTCGCTTGATCTTGAGGAGAATGTCATTGTGAGGCTGAAAAAGCATCGATACGACCAGCTCAAAATTATCCATGACCACCGCCTGAAAACGTCTTAGATCGAGCCAACCTTCATCGGAAAAGAAAATGTGACGCTTGGCCTTTTTCGTAGCGAGAGTTGCCATTTCCCGCGACATGGTATCGCCTATCTCCTCAAGATCCGATGCTATGGAAAGGAGCGCCAGTTGTTTTCTGGACTGAATCTCCGAAAGCTCCTCTGCCGAAATTTCCGCCAAATAGAACCTCACCGCTTTTTCCAGTATATCTATTTTGTCATCATCACTCTGCAGCTGCTCTATATTATCGTAGGCATCTTCCCCGCGACTGAACATTTTAAGACACGAGGCAAACATTGCCTGAGCCAGCTGCGCTATTCGCATGATCTCCATTTTGGATCTGGCAAATGCAATCACCGGAGTTTCCAAAGCCGCCTTGTCGAGATACTTTGGCGCAAACTCTTCCTCCTTATCTTCACGCGCAGGAACGATCATTTCCACAAGTTTTACGAAAGGCGTGAGCACGGGAATAAATATCACCGCCAGAAGAACGTTAAAGACGATATGCGTGAACGCAATCTTTGCAGCAATACCCGAATAGTGACCATTTAGAAAATCGCCTGTGGAAACATCCACGAAATTAATTAGATCCATAAAAGGCCCCATCAACAAAAAGGCCACCGCCACGCCAATCGCCTTCGTTATTACATGGATCAAAGCCACGCGCTTGCCCTCGGACCCGGAGCCTATTCCCGCCAAAATGGCCGTAAGACATGTGCCTAGGTTTGCCCCCAAAACTATAGGAACCGCAGCCTCGAAGGTTATCGTTCCTGCAAATGCAAGAGCTATGGCGATGCCTATGGTTCCCGCAGAGTGAAGCGCACCAGATATCATCGCGGCGAAGATCAAACTCGCAAAAGGATTGACGGTCAGAAACTCGAAAATTCTCAGCGCGATCTCATTTTCTCTAAGCGGAACCGCCGAGGTGGAAATAAGCTGCATGCCGTAGAAGACGAGCCCGAAGCCAAGTATTATTTTCCCCAAATCTTTGGCTTTTCTCCTCGTCATAGCCGCCTGCATAAAAAACCCGACGGAAACGATTACGAGCGAGAGATCCGCCATGTATCTTATAGACAGCAAAATGACCACCAAAGTGGTGCCGATATCGGCGCCAAGCAGTATCGCGGTAGCCTGAAAAAAAGTGAGTAAACCACTCTGGGTAAAACTAACCACTATTGCCGATGTTGCGCCCGAGCTTTGCAATATGACGGTTATGAACGCGCCGAAACTAAATGCCGTGAAGCGATTGCCGGTCATCTTTGAAAGAATGGCTTTTAACCGGTCGCCGGCCACCCTCTCCAAACCTTTGCGAACGCTTTTGAGGCCGTAGAAAAAAAACGCGAGCCCGCCTATAAGAACCGACCATTCAAAGTGAGTCATGGTTTCGAATTATACCGAAGGAAAAAAGAATAACAAGACGTCTGTTTGCTTTCAAAGTTTACGGAATTATGGAGTCCACGAACCCCCTTGGATCAAAGGGCCTTAAATCTTCCATCCCCTCTCCCATACCTATGTCGGTAACCGGTATGCCAAGCTCTCCGGAAATGGCAAAGATTATGCCGCCCTTGGCCGTTCCGTCGAGTTTTGTAACCACCGCACCTGTAAGCCCCATGGCATCGTTAAATTCCCGCGCCTGCACAAGCCCGTTGGAACCGACCGTCGCGTCGATTACGATAATCTTCTCGTGGGGCGCCCCCTCAAGCGCTTTACCTATCACGCGTTCAATTTTTTTCAATTCTTCCATGAGATTTAGTTTGGTATGCAACCTGCCCGCCGTATCTATGATAACGACGTCAAAGCCTCGCGAGGATGCCTTGGAAACGCCATCGAAGGCCACGGATGCACAATCGGCACCTGTTTCCCTAGCAAAAGTTTCACAACCCAGACGCTCCCCCCATACCTTGAGCTGCTCAACCGCTGCCGCACGAAAGGTATCTCCCGCCACAAGCAGAACTTTCTTGCCGGTTCGCAAATATCTATTCGCCAGTTTGGCTATCGTCGTCGTCTTGCCCACGCCGTTGACGCCCACGATCAGGACAACATGTGGCGATTTAAAACATTTTCTATCGCAAACCCCTGTTTCATACAAAACATCCACCATGGAATTTTTAAGCGCATCCCTGACTTCGGACATGGAGGATAGTTTTTTTACGTTTAAAAGAAGCTTCGAGGTCACCTCGATGCCCACGTCAGCCTCCAGAAGCACTCGTTCCATTTCACTAAAAAAATCGTCGTCGGCATCGCCCCGGGAAAGAAGCTGCAAAATTTTAGCGCCCACACCATTGCCGGAATCTAAAATTCCGTCTGTAAGCGGAACCTGACGTGATTTTACAAAACGTCTCTTTTTTATAAATCTAAAAAAAAGGATGAACATCGCCAGCGCTAAAATCACGACAGACGGCACCGCCACCATTATGAAGGAAAGATCGCCCACAGAAACACCTTTGAACTCCCCGAAACAGTAGTTTCTGGAGATGCTCTTGTATAATCGTTATATTATTTCTATTGTGACATTTTTCTAATTGCCAATTCAGCAGCATTGACCAACTGATAGGCAATTGGCGACGCGGTCACAGCAGGATGCGTTCCAAGTTGAAATTGAGCAATATCATTGGCCGTCATTTTTTTCTGAATACATGCACTGATAGTGTTAATCATTTCACCCACACTATCGCTTCCTCTGGCAGTACCACCTAAAATTTCACCATTGGATTTATTAAATACCAGTTTTAATTTTATGTTAGTTGCTCCCGGCATTTTCCCAGGATGTCTGTTAGGTGCTTCAACTTCACCGACAACAACATTATAATCAAGTGCGCATGCCTGTTTTTCTCCCAGTCCCGCCACGGCAAATACTGTATTATCGACAATTGTTGAAAACACGCCAATAACACCTTCCTGTTTTCTTTTTATTTCAAAAAGATTGGCGCCAGCAACGCGAGATTCCATAGTAGCAATTGAAGCTAGTTTTAGATTCGTTGGCTTGCCGGTAAAAAACGATTTCTTGATTGTACAATCGCCACAAGCAAAGACATTTTCATCAGAAGTCTGCATATGAGCATCAACAACGATTCCATCATTGCGAATTTCTATGCCTGCCGATTCGGCCAACGCAATATTTGGACGCACACCAATTCCGATTAATACAATATCTGCATCAACCACCCTTCCGTCAGATAATTGAATCTGATTAACTTTGTCATCACCTAAAATCTTATCCAGCCTTACATCCGCCAAAATATCAACGCCATTTCGCCTGAGTATTTCTTCAGCCTCCTGACAAAAACTCTCATCGAAAGCTAACATAAGACAATGCGACAACATCTCAACGATTGATACATTTAGACCCCTTTTCCGTAACTCATCAGCAAATTCGACACCGATAAACCCTCCACCTAAAACAACAACATTTTTTGCATTGTTTAATCGTTGAAGCATTTTATTTAAATAAGAAACATCTTTTTCTACCACAAAAACATTTTGTTTATCAATGCCAGGTATAGGAAGATTTAATGGCGTTGAACCAGTTGCAAGGACGAGTTTGTCATACGATATTTTTTCATCACGAGAAATAATCACAAGCTTGCTAGTACAATCGATTTGTTTTGCTTCATCAATAATAAGATCGATTTTATTTTGTTCGAGTACTTTATCAGATATGAGATTGTTGTCTGTAGAATCTACAGTTCCAAAAATATACGGGATCCCGCATGGAATTAAAACTTGTTTTTCTTTTCTGATCAGCGCGATAGTCTTGCTTGGATAATGTCTCCTTGCCGTAATTGCAGCTGGAATACCGGCAGCGCTTCCTCCGACAATAATGATGTCATACTTTCTCATTTTTAATCCTCCCTGTGCACCAAGCTAACGAAACTTTGTATATATATCAATAGTTGGCGGTGCGTTCAAATGTTTTGTAACTGCGCACAACTCCGCTGCACGAATAAGCGCCTTCCTATATTTTTCTGGAAATCCAGAAGGAATTTCTATTTCCATTGTAATTTTATCAATTATTTTTGTTTCCTCATTTTTATTTATTTTCAAATTTATGCCAAGATCGTTGACGGATATTTGTCTTTTTTCGCAAAAAGACAACACATAACTACCTGCACAGGTGCCGATAGAAGCCAGAAACAAATCAAAAGGCCTAGGATCAGAATCATTACCTCCGGATTTTATTGATTGGTCTGTTTTAATAGTAAACCCCTTGTAAATAGCGTCAACTTTTTTGCCACCGGGAAAAACAATTTTCATATCCATATCCATATCCATGCCTAATCATTCTTGGGCACCTCTAAAAACCCATCATTAAACGATTGTCATTCCCGCATGCTTAAAGCGGGAATCCAGCCATATTCTTTTCTCATGCGGCTTTCCGGGACTGGATCCCCGATAACATCATTCGGGGATGACAGTCATAAACAGGTTTTTAGAGATGCCCTCTTATAAATTGTCATTGTTTTTAACAAACAGCAAAGGAAATACGATATCGCTCACACAACAGGGCACCCAAACAGTGACAAAAAGAAGGATAAAAATAGCAACATAATACAACCAATCTATCGCTCCTCCCATGGCCATAATAATGTGAAATAATGATGCCCACGTACTAATCAAAACATGCGCTAAATGCGGAAATTTTGTGGTTGGTCGTAAATAGGCTATCGACACTCCTAAAATAGCCAGCGGGTTAACGAGCCACCATTTTTCAATAAATCCTATATGAACAGACCTGTTCGGCATATCAAGTAGCATCTCTGCAAAAAAAGGAATCAAACAATCACTGACGGTCGCAATACCTATTGAACCTGCATAACCTATAACAATCAACATCCAAAAATTACATTCACCCCGCAAGCATCTTCTGTTCGTCAACTTACATTTATGCAATTTGTATATAGAAGCAGTAACAAGTGCGCTCAAAACAACGTGCATGGGGTGCAAAACATAAAATATATCGTATGATAATCTTGAAGGTATGTTCTTAAAAACGACCATCACAATAATACCGGTAGCCGCGCCAAATAAAGTAAATGGCGCATGTTTTCTAAGTTCTATGAGTATTTGCTTATGCATTTTAATCCGTAACATCACATTTTTTAAGGCACTATTTGGAACAACCGTTGCCATCAAAAATAATTTTCTGACATGCGGTGCGAACTGATTTTAAATCAGGCATGGAATCATAAATTTTCTCAAGATAATTATTTCTTGCGATCAGTTGCTTGGTTCGAGAAAAATGAATATCATGCATCCAACTTATTTGTAGCAGTTTAAAATCAATTAGTGTTTTTACATTCTCAAAATCTACTGTTCGCCCACACATGATATCGTCGATAACATTTTGAGATACCACCGGATCATCTGGCAGGTTCAAATCCAATGCTTTGTTCTTGTTAGTACCATCCATGGAATAATGTTCTGTCGTCACTTTATAAATATCAAGCTTGTCGGCATCTTTCAATAATTTTAAAAAAAACAAGCAATCATCTGTTATATTTTGCGGCAAATCTTTTTTATTATGATAATGGACTATTTTCAAAACCATCTTTTTTAAAACATCGTCAAATTCAGATAATATTTTTTGTTGTTCTATCATTCTAACACCAAGTGCAGCATGATCTTCTGATTTTGCATCAGAAAAAGTTTTATAGCGAACATACTGTGAAAAACGTCCAACATCATGTAAAAGTGCAACGGCCTCAGCAAATTGCAATTCATCTGCATTCAAATTCAAACTATTGCCAATATCAACAATATTCATGCCAACACGTTTCGTATGCCGATCTTTCATGCTAATATTGATGCGAAGCTCCGGATCGATTGATTTGAAACCATTAACATAGTTCTCATACCAGAGATATAATTTTGGCAATAATTTATTCATTGGATGCTATATTTTCTGTTCGTTCAAGCATTGCCGATTTATTTTCCCCAAACTTTCCGAACTCCCTGTCCAGTATTTCCACAATTTCTTCCCGACTTTGAATACTTGTTGTCGCAGCAACAGGCTTTCCGTTTTTAAAATAAACTGTAAAAGGAAGACCCCTAAATAATGCGCATGCCGGAATATTTCTGACAAAAGCTGCTTCTTGCGTGTCAAAGTCAAGGTCTCGAAAGGCAACATGTGGATATTCTAATTGCAACGATTGCATGGCACCGTAGACGGGTGTGCACATTGGCCCCATACGGCCGCAGCAGATTATAACATTTTCATAATTCTTAAGTGTTCTTAGGATTTCCCGTTCAGATTCTAAATGTGTTAATGCTGTATTTAACATTTTGGACTCCTTCCTGTATCCGTTTTTTTACAAAAATAAAATATTTTTCCAGAATGTCTCATTTCTTCAACAATACCATTTGATATCAACGTATCGATATATTTTATAATCTCATTTGGATGAGCATTCAATCCTCTGGCTATATCTTCCAATGAACAAGGACGCCTTGATATAAGAGTAAGAATGTCATTTTTGCTTATACTTGATTGATCATAACGACACTGTCCGGTGAAACCAGCTATAATCTCGGCATTATCTCCAAGCAATTTGCAGGATTCCACCAATTGTGGGTAATCGACTCTAAGGGCATAATTCTCTGCTGGAGGTCTTGCCACCGTATTAATCTGAACCTTGTCAGGCTTGATTTTATCAATTCGCGTTTTTATTTTCATCACATCCGAATTTAAACTATTTACTCCCCCCAAAAGAAATACCTCAAGCCATATCCTGCCATCATATTCTTCACGTAGTTTGATAAGCCCTTCAACCATTTCATCAAATTCAATCTCTTTACAAGGCCTATTAACATGTTTGAACATGGATTTTTCACCAGCATCCAGAGATGGAAGAACTAGATCGGCCTCGCAACATGATTTCCTAATCTCAGAGAGGTGTAAAAGTGAACCATTGGTTAACACGGCTAAAGGAATATCCGTCATTTTCTTAATTTTAGATATTACTTCATCCAAACTTGAATTGAGCGTTGGCTCGCCTGATCCCGAAATGGTTATATAGTCTGGTTTATCTCCAGAACTCAATTTGTCATGCAAGTCACGAAGAATAAGTTCGGGAGATATGTACTCTTTGCGCTCCATGGTCTTGCTGGTTGTTCTGCCCAATTGACAATATATGCAGTCATAATTGCATATTTTAAAAGGGACAAGATCAACCCCCAATGACCGGCCTATCCTGCGCGATGGTACTGGTCCATACACATATTTAATTTTAGTTCCAGAAGGACGGAATTCATTATTCATATTTTTTTCATTAATTTCTTCCATCGCCTTGCCAGACAGGTATTCCAATTTTATTACGAAGTTTCAAGAAATCATTGCCCACCCAAATCTCTCCGGCGATGATGGCTGCGCTTCCGTCAATCAAAACTCTTGAACCCTTAACCTTGATAAAATCATCTTCCTCTATGCTGAAATTCTGGCTGTTTAAGTACCACATGGGAGCTACATATATTGATATTGAACTTTTATTTGAATCCAGAATTACAATCTGCCATTCGTGATTTAAATTTGTCGGAACAAGATTTTGCACGGCTTCAACATCACCATTAATATATTCAATAGTGCCCGATCTGTATAAACGAGTGAGCCCGGCACCAGATCCTAAGTTTTGGCCACTCTGTACAGCGGGTTGTATCAAAAATTGAGACAAAGCAATCGCACACACTGTAAATATCAATGTTTTTCTCATACACCACTCCTTTCATAAACGGTTATTGTTCACTTCTTATTATTAAAGACGAACCGACTTCAGATGCAGTGTCTTCAGCTACAATCGCGCATTTTACCTTCAAGAGAAAGAATATTTTATTTCGTTCTTCATTCAAGGTTTCATAATTACCCTGTCCTTTAGCAATTATCAGATCCGCATCATTATAGCATTGCATAAATTCTGGTGAACACGTCTCAAGAATGGTTCCTGGCGCGCTAGAACCGTTTTCAACAACTTCAACCAAACTGCTTATGCCACTATCAATAGCATCTACTAACGTTACGTCATTAATGATGGGTTTGCCTCGCACCACATACGTTATTTTTCTTGGCAATATTTGCTCAATGAGAAGCTTGTCAAAAACAATTTCTCCTGCATTGTCACCAATATAAAGAATATTTTCAGCTTTAGATATTGATGATTGTAACTTACTTATAACAGACTTTGAAATTTTATATTGAAGCGAACTTTTTATAGATTTTTCTATGATTTCTTTGTTTGCCTCGATACCTGCACCAAAATCGATTATATTGCCTGCTATAGCCAACCTGATTGCGGTTTCCATTGGCGTTGGAGATTCCTTGATAAGCTGCTTCATCTTTGGGTAAAATTTCAGAGCCAGATTGTTGGATGCCTTTTTTATATCAAGATATGGATCTTCACATTCCGTTAATTTGCTAATCAGTTGATAAACCTTATATGCAGTATATGGCGGTGGTTTTAGAAGGTCCAATTGTCCAATAAGTTTACTTACTTGCTTAAGAATATACTCCTGCAAAGCTTCATCGTTAGTCACTATTCGGCTTGTCTTTAAGGCCTGTCTAAAAAAACAGGGTATGCAGTCCAAATATGTCTTCAAGTTTGCGCCTCGTTATAATTGTTGTTTAATGGTCACAAATATTATCACCGGCAGATAGCATATTGTTGAGATAAGCAGAAACTATATCTTCGGGAGTGCCTTCTCTTACTCCTATAACCACCTTTATATTCTTTTCGGCAAAAAGTCCTTGTGCACGTGAGCCCATGCCTCCCGCCACAATTACATTGGCTCCGTTATCCGCGAGCCATGCCGGCAACAGGCCCGGTTCATGGGGCGGTGCGGTCAAGATTGTCTTGCCCTTGATGAATTTTGTGTTTTCATCAACATCGATCAGTGCAAATTCTTCACAGTGACCAAAGTGCATGGATAGTTTTCCATTTGCCAACGGGATTGCTATTTTCATAGGATTCTCTCCTTTGTTTATTATCGATACGTTATGCAAAGCATTTTGTTTCGCAAAATTTAATATGGAATCAATAATTGTTTTAAATGCCTGTGCGCTTGGAGTCGTCGTTTCCAAGCCGGTAAAAGGTTTGCCCTCATCGCCTGAAATAACGATATCCGGGTCTATCGGTATTCTTCCTAAAAAGGGGACATCCATTTCATTTGCCATGTCAATGCCGCCGCCTGATTTAAGAATGTTAAATACCTTGCCACAGTTTGGGCATGTAAAACCGCTCATGTTTTCTATTACACCCAATATCTTCATGTTCAGTTGCTTGCAAAATGTGATTGCCTTTTGAACGTCAACTATTGCCAAATCTTGAGGGGTGGTCACGATAATCGCACCATCCGCGTCTGGAATAAGCTGACAAATGGTCAAAGGTTCATCCCCTGTGCCGGGAGGAGAATCGACTATGAGATAATCCAAATCGCCCCATTCAACGTCTTTTATAAATTGTTTTATGACCCCCATCTTGCGGGGACCGCGCCATATTACGGCAGTTTGGTTATCTTCGAGGAGAAAACCGATAGAGACTGCCTTGAGATTTTCGCTGACATTAATGGGTTGTATAGTTTCGTCCTTAAACGAAAATTTGTGATTTTCGATATTTAGAAGCTTTGGTATGGAGGGCCCGTGAATATCAATATCCAACAGGCCAACCTTGAAACCCTCCTTCGCAAGCCCAGCCGCCAAATTGACTGCCACGGTACTTTTGCCAACTCCGCCTTTGCCCGAAAAAACCAATATCTTATGATTAATTCTGTTTAGGCGAATGTTCAATTTATCGCGTTCAAGCAAATCATCCATAGATTTTTTTGGTGGGTTCTGCCTTTCTGATTCTTTATTTCCAGACATGAAAGTTGTCTCCTTGCTTTTTTGTTAAAATATTTATTTACACGGTTTTACATTGCAAACCGTGTCTGCACCACAACAGGGCGAGCTTGCTCCGCATTCGGGAACACGATAGTTGCTTTGTGACCCCTTAAGTATAAAACCGGAACCTGCGCTGACAAGACGTTTTACCGTTCCTCCGCATTCGGGGCAGATTTTTACGGGTGTTTCTGTCATGCCCTGTGATTTTTCAAAGTGGTGATTACAATCATCGCATTTGTATTCATAGGTTGGCATATCAGTCACCTCCTTCTATATTATTATTGTCATACGGCGCATTTCTTATTTAAGCGGTCATTTGTTAACTGCTATTACACCTTGCGGACATATCTCAACACACTCTCCGCAATTAGTGCATTTTTCATTGTCAATGACGGCCTTGTCGTTATCCATTAAGATCGCTCCAGTGGAACAACTGTCAACGCATATGCCGCAACCCAAACATTTATTAGTATCGATCTGTGCCATTTTAACGCTTCCTCCTTTTATCTTTCACCATCGTTACACGGCGCACGCCATTTATTTGCTTATATGAAGCGCCTTGCGTAATATATTTTAAAGCCAATGGCTCATCGCTTATTAATGAGCCTGACAGCACAGTAATTCCAAAATCAAACATTGCCTTGGACAGGGGAGTGGACGGGCCAAGCATTATTACAAACGCAGAAGGTTTTATACTATTCATTATTGTTTCAAATGTATGATTGGCCAAACTTGTCGCCGTAATTGCCACTACATCCATATCAGGCAATATGTCTTCAGTCATGCTCTCATGCATATCTCCGGGCTGAGGTGATTTCTCTATGATATAGAGTTTTCCCGCAACAGTTTTAAGCTTGTTTACAAAAGGGAAATGTCCAATTACGGCAACGTTTTTATTGAGGCCGTGTTCCGTCAATATATCTAGCGCATTGATTTCGGTTATATTTTCTTCATTAATTTCAATTGCGGAATTGATGGCGGCCAGACCAAGAGAGGCTTCGAGCAGATTATTTGACAATGAAAGTTCAGCCACTTTTTTCACAGGCATGCCGATCAAATTACCCGCATCGGATATTCCACCACAGTGGGAGGCGTTGCATGGGGTTAATTTCAATGTTGAAGCCATACCCCAATGCCTGCTCAATACAGCCGTGTCGAATGCGCCGATAATGGCGTTCTTTATTTCTATATCCGGCAAATCCTTAATAAGAGTGTTTAATATTTCCATAGTCGTTCCCACATTCTTTTTATTTCTTCCGAAACGAGCCCTTCGGCGTATTCAACAATGCTTAAGCCTTGCAGCATTGCCTTGGTAACGCTCACATCATACGGAACTCTTCCAACCACATTTACATTCTTTGCCTCGCAGAATTTTTCAATATCTTTCGTTATGTCCGTGTTCAGGTCGAATTTATTAATACAGATACATGTCGGGATCTTGAAATGCTCTGTCAGTTCAAATATTCTTTTGAGATCATGCATTCCAGATTGTGTCGGTTCCGTTACGATAAGCGCTAAATTTACACCGCCTACGGACGCAATAACGGGGCATCCAATGCCGGGAGGTCCGTCTATAATTATTGTATCTATATTATTCTCTTTGGCATAGTCTCTTGCCTTACCACGCACCAAAGAAACCAATTTGCCAGAATTTTCTTCGCCTGGTCTTAAATGCGCATAAATAAATGGATGTTTTTTCGAATCGGCAACATACCAGTCGCCGCTTACTTTTTCCTCAAGTCTTATTGCGTTGCATGGGCAAACAATTTCACAGACCTTGCATCCTTCACATGATATTCCGTTAATATAGTAGAAATCATCTTTCATTTTCACCGCGCCAAATCGACACCGGACAGAACATATTCCACATAGCGTACAATTTTCTTGATCAATAATTGCTACCTTACCTGCTTTAAATTCACCACGTTCTTTTATATTGGGCTTTAAAATCAAATGCAGATCCGCCGCATCGACATCACAGTCTGCAAGCACCGCCTTTTCCGCTAAATGCGCAAAGGCTGCAGTTATACTCGTTTTGCCGGTTCCACCCTTACCGCTTATTATTACAATTTCTTTCATACAATAGCCCTTAGTGATTCATACATTTTCAATAATTGCTTTTTATATTCTTTCCCAACTTCGGTTATCGGTATTCCTTTGGAATAGGCGACAGCCACGTCTTTATCATAAGGAATTTTCATCAGTACCGGAATATTATTTTCATCACAAAACCTGACAACAGAATCATCCCCGATATCTGCCCTGTTGATAACGATCCCAAATGGAACATTTACTTTTCTAACCACCTCAACTGCAATTTTGAGATCAAAAAAACCAAAAGGAGTAGGCTCAGTAACCAAAATACAATAGTCGGAGTCCACAACTGTCTCTACAAAAGAACACGCCGTGCCGGGCGGAGCATCAAAAATTACTGTCCTCATCGGATTGGCAAGTTTCTTTAGGGCTTTGATTACGGGCGTAGCCATCGCCTCGCCGACATTAAGAATTCCATATGTAAAATCCATTCTGGCCACTTGTGACATTTTGATAATACCTATTTCACGAAAAACTTCCTTGATTGCATTCGAAGGACAAACAATTTCGCAACCACCACAACCGTGACACATTTCCTTGAATATAAGTATTTTTGAATCTGGAATAGCAGCCAAAGCCTTGAATTGACAAAATTTTGCACATTCACCGCAGATGGTGCAAAGACTCGCATCAATTTCCGGAACAAAAACCTCTACAGGCCTCGAGTTCTCATTTGTAACTTTCAAGAAAAGATGGGCATTGGGCTCCTCGACATCACAATCAATTAGATGAACCGGTATATCTCTGTCTGTCAAAGCTAATGCCAACCCCACAGATAATGTAGTCTTTCCCGTTCCACCTTTTCCGCTTCCAATTGCTATTTTCATATTTCTACCTTGTCATCGCCGATCCACATGACGGACATTTGATTGACGTGCATGGAATACCTCTTTGATGCTGGACTTTGTTTCCGCATTTTGGGCAGACGCATTCACCGACCGGACCTAATGCTTTGCCGCCTCCAAAGCCCCTTCCTCCTTTGCCCCCACCACCCTGAATTCGACCACCACCCATGCCTTGTCCCGTTCTCGGACCCTTGCCCGTTGGACCCGTTCCATCTCCTCTCGGCATATTACCTCCCTTGGACAAAGTTACCAATGTCCATCAACATTTGCTGATTCCGCGTGTTTTAATTCACCTTTTTTATATCTATCTACTATTTCCCTAACCGTTCCGGAAGCACCAATGACTATCTTAATGTCGGCCGCACTCAATGTCCTGAATGCCTTTGGTCCGCAATTGCCGGTTATGATAACTTTGGCACCCGTAGCTATAATATTTTGCGCCGCCTGAATACCGGCTCCGCTTGCAGCATTCAGATTCTGGTCGTTATTTACGAAATCCACCGTATCCGCATCTGTTTCATATATAGCAAAGCAGGTTGCACGCCCAAAACGTGGATCGACCTCGGCGTCCAGCGATTTTTTTGTCGCTGTAATTGCGATTTTCATAACTGCCCTCATTTCTTTTCTTTATCAAGTTCAGCAAGATACTTTTTGAGATCGTCTAATTCTGCCTGAACTGTTTTAATTTCTTCGTTCACATATTTTTTTTCATCCTCTACGCTTGCAGGCGCAAAACTATAAGGGGTCCATCCCAAATTCGCCCCCCTCCACCAACCACGTCCCATACCCATACCACGACCTCCGCCCCATGCGCGACCTCTACCGCCACCCCACGGCATTCCACCGCGACCGGCACCAAACCAACCCCGATCGACAGCATTCATAAAACCCGGTGAAGCATATCCTGCACAAAGCCCCATGCCTCGTCCGGTCATGGATCCTTGCCCCATCGGGCCTGTCCCATCTCCCCTTGGCATAAATACCTCCTCTGCCTGCTTTTAACAGGCTTATCGGTTCCAGCCCCAACCACGTCGTCCACGTCCCCTTGGACATGGACGCAAATCAGGTGGAGCAATGGTTACATTCCCACTTTCGATTCTTATGGCCTTTCCATTCACCAGCGCATCCGCTATAGCTTTCCTTCCTAACGCCAAAATCCTGCTAATCGTCGGCCTCGAAACACCCATTTTTTCAGCCGCTGCATCCTGATACAATCCTTCAAAATCAACAAGCCTGATAGCTTCTAAAAAATCTTCAGCAATAACCACCTCGGCTAGTTCTCGTAATGGAATTCCGGGTGGTTTAAAATATCTAACATTC
>Ga0351835_1021_pt1 | contig 38635 bp, 25 predicted proteins | sample BONcelHFGM3001D3_FD_206756 | JGI IMG/M metagenome (GOLD analysis project Ga0351835, IMG submission 206756) | Enriched cells from coal bed in the Powder River Basin, Montana, United States - BONCAT cells FGM rep1 HSBNCT.FGM.300.1.D3 ... | reverse complement strand
CCGGGAAGCTGGGATCCTATTCCGGGGGTAGCGGACATTTGAGTCATGTTACTTTCAGGATAGATAGCGTTTCATCGAGGATACTCGACAATAGTACCAGCGAAATATCCTTTTTTTACACACTGCTGACTGAGACCGAATTCACCTGCTATCCCGATAATCCCCCTTATGAAACTCCCTGTTTAGCAACAATAATAGTTGATACCAAAACGGGAGACTTAATTACGTAAGCTCCAAACCCCAGATTCCAAATCCCAAATCCCAAATCCCAAATTTCGCTTTTCGCTTTTCGCTTTTCGCTATTTCATCACTGGTTTCATGGAAAACGAGAACGTGTACTCCTTCGCAGGAAGCCTGTAAGCTGGATAAGGCTGAGCTCCCCAGCTGTCGTCCCCGCCCACACCCATCTGTTTGTAGTCAATGTTCACATCAATGAAATCACGCTTTTTCGGATCCCAGTTGTGCTTCATTCCGCGCTCATAGCTGGCAAGGTCATCAAAGGTAAATGGAAGGGCTGAAAAACAGATAAGCGGACTTCCGCTGAATTGGAGTCCGACCTTCTGTTCCCCTGTAAACTCAACCCACCTGACATCGGTTCGGTAACCATTCTCCTGGGGGCGAATATAGGGTGTATAGAGTTCATCCACCGTGGCAGAATAACGTCCAACGAACGCACTGCTGTAACGATCCTGGTAATTCTCCCATGGACCGCGCCCGAACCAGGTAACGCGGTCAAGATTGACCGGAAGTTGAAGGTTGAAGCCAACCCTTGGAAGCTCCGACAACTTTTTATCTCCGGGAATCAATGACGAAGTGACCACAATCTCGCCGGTGGAACGGATCTCATAACGAATGATCTGGGTTGAAGCTACGGAAGGTAACGAATAAACCACCGAAACCTCAATCTGGTCGGGACCGACAGTGCTCGTACTGATCTCCTCAAGACGCCGGCTGGTACTTGCCTCAAACCATACCGCGCAACGTTTATACAGCTGGCTCCCGATATCATTATCGGTTGGGGCTCTTCTGAAGTTTGGAACCGGACCCTGTTTGATCAGCTGGGTATTTTGGTATTCAAATGATCGGATCTCTCCGCTCATCAGGTCAAAAACCACTTCAAAATCTTCGCCACGTATTATAATCCCTGATGCCGTTTCATTCAGTTCCAATGGCTTCAGCCCTTCAGGATATTCCGGGATGGCTGAAGAAAAGGAAGCGAGTGGGAACTGCTCCGAAGCCAGGATAAAATCCTTGGAAAGAAGTCCAATCGGTTTGGTCGTCTTCACGAAGAGGGTTAGCATATACTCCACATCAGGTTGTTTGATTAAAGGGTTTGCCGGGATAGTGAGTACGTTATTTTCTCCCGGATTTAATGTGAATGGCAGGAATACACCGCTGAGAATTTTATGCCCATCACCCTGGATTTCCCAAGAAACTTCTGTATCCCCAAGATCATAAAAGGCATAGTTATTCGTAAGTGTGACTGAAGGGGTGTTCGGATCGTCCAGTTTTAGTTTTACATACTGATAGACCTTTTTAACCTCCCAATACCCTGGATGGACCGACCTGTCGGGAAAGACAATGCCGTTATCCAGGAAGTTCTGGTCCGATGGTACGTTCGCAGGCCCGTAATCACCCCCGTATGTGTAGGGGGGGCCCAACGACTGATCCACCCAATCCCAGATACATCCACCCTGGAGTTGTGGATAGGCCTCTATAACATCCCAGTAATCCTGGAGGTTACCGGTGCTGTTGCCCATGGCATGCGCATATTCACACATGATTAGAGGCCGAAGTTGCTTGGTGTAACCATATCGTTTGAGGTAGTCGATCCCTGCATACATCGGGCAAAAAATATCCGTATTGTAAGATTGTTGGGCTCGTTCGTACCATACAGGCCGGGATGGGTCCCTTTTTTTTATCCACTCGTAGGTTGCAACGAAATTCGATCCGTTTCCGGCTTCATTGCCAAGTGACCAGATCACCACACAGGGATGGTTCTTGTCCCGTTCCACCATCCGCTCCGTTCGGTTCATGTGTGCTTCCAGCCAATCGGGATTGTTGCCAAGCGTATGGTCGGGATCATAGCCCATCCCGTGCGATTCGATGTTGGCCTCATCAATGACATAGAGTCCATACTCGTCGCATAGTTCATACCAGTAAGGGTCGTCCGGATAATGGCAGGTGCGCACGGTATTGATGTTGGCCTCTTTCATCAACCGGATATCCTGCAACATCCTCTCCTTTGTCATCACATGCCCGGTGACAGGATCCGTTTCGTGGCGGTTGACACCCTTGAGGAGTACAGGCATCCCGTTGATTAAAAACTGTCCGTTCTTTACCTCTGATGTCCTGAATCCCATCCTGCATCCTGCTGACATCACGGGTTTGCCTTCCGGGTCCTTCAAGGTTAGAACCACATGGTACAGGTTCGGCAATTCGGCACTCCATTTCCTGGGATTGATAGCCGTTTCGACGATCGCATAACGCTTCCCCCCATTCGCCGGAACTTCCACCGGAATAGACCTTCTGAATAGGGGCTCCTTCGAATCTTTCGATTCAAACAATCCAACATCCAGCATCCAGCATCCATCAACTGGTAACTTGTCATCGACATCATTGTCATTGCGAGGAGTGGAACGACGAAGCAACGGCATCTGGCATCCGGCATCCGATGTTGAGAGGTTCTGAATATCAACAGTCACTTTAAACTCGCCATTCAAATAATCGTCGACCAGCTTTCCGGTCACAAAAAAATCCCGGATACGGACATTTGGAGTTGAGTAGATAAAAACATCCCGGTTGATGCCGCTCATGCGCCACATATCCTGGCATTCAAGGTAGGTTCCGTCGCTCCAGCGAAAAACCTCAACAGCCAGAGTATTGGTTCCGGTTTTAACATAGTTAGTGATGTTGAATTCAACAGGAGTCTTTCCATCCTTGCCCATTCCAACCATTTCACCGTTCACATAAGCATAGAAGAATGATTTTACGGCATTGAAGCGAAGGAAGATCTGTCGGCCATTCCACGCTGAAGGAACTTCAATGTCCGTTCGCAGCATGAAAACAGGGTTTGAATCAGCCGGAACGTGCGGTGGATCAGGCTCCATCAGGTGTTCAAATTCATAAGGCTGGTTGACGTAAATCGGGTAGCTGTAGCCGTGGACCTCAAATGTTGCTGGGATCTGAATGTCATCCCAACCGGATACATTGTAACCTGTTTTAAAGAAGTCCGGTATCCGGCCATCGGGATTATCAGCCATCCTGATCTTCCAGATTCCATTTAATAGAACTGAATAGGGCGTTGCAGTCCAATCATTCTTCAGGGCAGAGGCCTCGTCATTGTAAGGAAGGAATGAGGCATGCGGAGGTTCGTTGTTGATACCTGTCAGCTTCGGATTTTCCCAATCGGGGATCTGTTGAGCAAAAACAGGGATCGTGAAGTGGACTAGAGTGATAACTCCAATGGCCAGCAACATAATGGGCATCAAATCACCTGGCTTGGAAATATTCCTTCGTACTGTTTTCATAAAACGGGTTTTGGAGTCTTTCTTTCAGGAAGAGTATTAACTTTTTAATGAGTTTACGTGGATGCCGGCGAATTTCCCTACAAGAAAAGCTACGAGGATGGCAATGTAAAACTGTCCGGTTACGGAGATTAATATAGCGACAGCACGCGCGGCAGCACTTATGGGGACAATATCTCCATATCCTACCGTGGCCATTGTTATGAATGTGTAGTATATATAGGTGTGAAAATTGACTGTGTGACTGAGAAACGTGTTGGAGGCAGATGAGAAATAAGAATTTGGATAAAACCAGGTGACAAGGATGGTTAAAATGGAGAAGACAATTCCCATTAAGAGATATCCGTTTATGGATCCAAGAATAACCAGCCTGGAAACTTTCTTCGCTTTGACAAATTGTGTGATTAGTTTGAATACGATATAGATGTAGAAAATTGTATTCAGGAGGGAAGCCACATTCTCAAGCAATTCAATATTCAAAATCTTGGCAATCCACTGAAAAAGTATCAGGATAACCGCAATGGGTAAAATAATACGTGTTCTGCTGGCCAACGAGAAGATTGAACAGAAGAGAATTCCTGTGGTCAGAATTTTATTTAGTACTGTCTGGATTGATTCGGGGAAAAAAGCGACAGCAACCAGCATAAGAAGAATGACAATCAGTAAAACAGTATTGGCCCAGAGCAGATGAGTCTGGTTCTTTTCATGTAAGATTTTGAATAGGTTTTTCATAACTCTGTTGCATTGAAATTGTTTAACAAATCCCGGGCTCTTTTAACCCTTTCAGAATCGACCTGAAAATAGTTGTATTCCGACATCTCGGGCTTCCCCATTTTTACCCCTTCCCTGATGAAAGTCATAGCGCCTGTCACCTCTTTCGTCAGATACATGTGATATTCGGTTGCTCCTGTTTCTTCAACAACCTGCGACAGGTTATGTTCTTTTATTCCATGACCAGGCATAATGATAATCCGGCCATTGCTGTGTCCGATAAGTTGCCTGATCAGGGAGGAGCCTTCAAGTGCACTGTCAGCTTGTCCTGATGTAAGGACACGGTCAATCCCCAGCCCGATCAAATCATCCAGGGCTTCAAACGGGTCACGCGTCATATCGAATGCCCGGTGACATGTGATTCCCATCGGTTTTGCCAGCTTCACAAGTTCTTTCATTCTCATCCTATCTATCCGGCCATCCGGCAACACGACGCCAAACACCACGCCATCAACTCCAAGTTCTTTTGCTTCCCGGATATCATGCTTCATGATCTCAAATTCTTCTTCAGAATAGAGGAAGTCAGCTCCCCTGGGTCGGATCATGACAAATATGGGAATCGTAAGGTGTTTCCTGGCCAGGATGATGGTTCCCGCACTGGGAGTACATCCGCCATCCGCCATGTTCTCGCACAACTCGACCCGATTAGCTCCTCCCAGCTGGGCCATGATGGCGGATACTGCTGAATTCACACAACACTCCAATAACATCTGCGAATAATTCGAATTACGATTTTCAACTATTTCTTCCTCTTTCAAAAGTCTTACACCCTCATACCCACATACCCACATACCCTCTTTCACCATCTCTGACTGCAATTCCTGCAAATATCGACAGATTTACGGTTTCTCAGGATCGATTCCCTGAATTTCCTGTAGGGTTCTCCCATCCAGATCTCCCTGAAGGATTGATTCTTCAGGTTGCCCAGGCAATGTTCGGCATCCTTGTCGAAACAACAGGGAACGACTTTCCCATCCCATGTAATCACACACCCGCTCCACATGCGAAAACAGCGATTGCGGAGCGGATTCTTCAGGGTATATTTGGAATCCGTGACCTGTGACTGGTGACTGGTTATCCATGATTGGAGCTTATTCATTTCTTCTTCCCGCCTCCCTCTTTCTTCGTCCCACGTCCTTCGTCTCGCGTCCTTTGATTGGTACCTTGACCACCTCCCTTCATCCGGCATCAGAGGATTCCCCTGCTCAAAGTCGTAGAACTGAGCCGTTTTCAATACTGTTCTATCAACACCCAACGAATTTCCTAATTTCCTGATTTCCTTTATCTGATGCTGGTTGGATTTCAAAACAAGAAACTGAATCTCCAATAACGGCTTCCGTGAGCCCATCTCTTTCCTGATGCGCACAAAATTCCTGATGCCATTGATAACAGTCTCATAAGAACCCCCCACCCGGTATTGTTCATATGCATGCTGATCGGTGCCATCAAGGGAAATGATCAATTTGTTTAACCCCGACTCGATGGTTTTCCGAATGTTGGCCTTTGTAAGAAAGTGACCGTTGGTAGAACTCCATACATAAACACTCTTGTTGCGCGCATAGGAGATAAACCGGAAGAGATCTTTATTAAGGTAAGGCTCTCCTTGAAAATAGAGGGTGAGGTAGGCTATGTGAGGTGTAAACTGATCAAGGATCCCTTCAAACTCCTCTTGTCTCAGATTTCCGGAAGCTCGTGTCAGTCCCATCTGTCCGGTTGGGCATTCGGGACAGCGGAGGTTGCATTTGTTGGTTGGCTCAATTGAGACAAATGCGGGTTTTCCCCAAATGATAGGTTTTCGTAGTAGGATGGAAAAGAAGTAACTTAACAGAAGTTTTATGAAATTGCAACTCCGGATGATTGATACAGGTAGTCTCACAAACTGGTGTAAGTATTAGCATTGCAACCCCTTGTCCCTCATCCCTCGTCTGTCAACCCTGTTTCTTTGCCCTTTAACTCTGGTTCAACGACTTTTATATCAGGTTCTTCAACCCGCTTATTTTTCTTTTTCCGTTTGAACAGGGGTTTAATCATGGAGTAGACTTGGGAAACAACAAGGTTTGTTGAAATGATCTCTTCAGCTATTGTATTGATGATGTTCCTAAACGTCAATGCATCGATCAAGTCCCGATAATTTTCCCTTATATCATCTTCTGTGTCAATGAGTTCACTCCGTAATCTGGATTTTTCATCCCGCAACTCTTTCAGTGTGCGGATGGAAGCCATTCTGCTTTTGAGATGTCTACTTTTCTTCATCGCTCCCCTCCTCATTAATTATAGTCGTAAGCTTGATAACCAGTGGATTGATAAAGAGTTTTTCACGGTAAAGGAAAACCAACACCGAGGCTGCAAGATAGAACCCAACAACGATTAGTGCACCAACATACATAGGCCCCACCACTTCACCATACCAGTAAACGAAAGCCAACCCCAGAAAAAAGAGCAAGAAGATGGCCAGGAGTAACACTACCAGGCTGATAAGGAGAGATGAGAGGAGCATTACTGCCCCTTCAATAGCCATCAGTCTATAGAGTTCAAGCTTTAACCGGACATACCCTTTTACATTGCCGGAGAGCGATGAAAAATCGTCTGTAATTTGCCGTACTTGCTTCATTTTAGTTTTTGTTTTGGACTCTTTTTCCTTACTGGTTTCACAGGCTCTTCATCTTCACTGATATGAAGGACTGTTTTGATTTTGTCAATTTCGTCGGAAAATTCCTGCTGGAAATCCTCTGATGCCTTCCTGAACCTTTCTTTTAATTTCTTCCGGGTTTTTGACCCTTTCTCCGGGGCCAGGAGCAATCCTATTCCTACCCCGACCGCCAGGCCAAGGAAAAGAATTTTGAAAGAATTACTTTTTGCCATTGTCGTATGATTTGAACAAAGGTAACAAATAAATGTGTAAAGTAAACTACAAATGATCTGTCAGGCTTCTCACGGCCTTGAACTGACTTAGAAACTCCTTCAACAGGATTCTGATGAATGTGTAGGACGGCACTGCGATGATCATGGCAGGGATTCCACCCATAGTTCCTGCAGCGATGATGATCAGAAAGATCTCAATAGGATGAGCTTTGACACTTTTTCCATAGATCATCGGTTCGAGTACAATTACATCGATCAGAATAACGGTAATATAAACCAGGATAATCCGCAAGGCAGTTGGTCCCATCATTGCATAATCGCCAATACTAACAACCCCGGTCACTCCAAGTATGACGCCCATGAGTGTGGCTATTACAGGTCCAAGGTATGGGATAATATGCACAATTCCACCAAAAAGGCCGATTACCAATGCCCCTTTAACCCCGATAGTCAGGAGTCCGATTGTGTAAAGGGTTACCATTACACAAATATTGAACAACAACCCTATGTAATAACGCGATAATAAATGCTTGCTTTTTTCAAGGACTTTGATCGTTTGAGCTTCATATGCCTGGTTAACGAGGGCGAGAACGACTCGCCGGATCATGGTGGTATCAAAGAGGAAAAAGAAAGAGATGAAAATAACAGAGAACGTATCAAAAAAGAATCTTCCGGTGAATGAAAAGATATCCCTGATAACAGCAGAGAAGAAGCCAAAGTTCACAATCTTAAATAGCTTTTCTTCAATGAATGCTGTTATTGTAACCTCATGAGGCATCACCCCGAAGTCAATTAGCATTCCCTGCAAACTAGTTAACTGCTCACTATAAAAGGTGGAGAATTTCTTCATGTCAATATCCGAAATCAACCTTGCCTCCTGAATAATCAACGGAATAAAAAAACTGCATAATGAAAAGAAAACAACAATGATCAGTAATAAGGTGATGATCGTGCTTAGAATATGCGGAAAACTTCGACGCCCGATTCTTATCCGGTCCAGTCTCGCAACCAATGGTTGCCCGATAATGTAGACGATAAGGGAAATTAGAATAACGGTAACGATATTGGAAAAATACCATAGAAGGAATCCCCCTGCACCGATGAACAGGATGATAAAAAAAAGTTTGTTCTTCTGATAAAGCTCTTTCATTTCTATGCGATTAGCGATTAGGGATTAGCGATTAGCGATTAGGGATTAGGGATTGTCGCATCTCCCTGTTCCTGTATCACTTATCTGATTCATTGATAAAAATAAAGAATAAAATCAAGTATTACCTTCAGAGTTTATTGGTGAGCGATCTGACCACCTTAAATTGACTCAGGAACTCCTGGGCAACAATCCGTAATAATGTATAGGTGGGGACGGCAATGATCATTCCCACGATGCCTCCGATACTTCCTGCCGCAATGATTACAAGGAAAATCTCAATCGGATGGGCTTTGACGCTTTTTCCGAATATAAGAGGCTGATAAACGACATTGTCAATAATTACCACAATTAGAAACACAAGCATAATGAGCAAGGCGGTATTCCCGATCATCCCAAAGGCGCCAATACTGGCCATGCCGGTCACGCCAAGAATCACACCCATGATGGTGGCAATCAGGGGCCCGAGATAAGGGATGATATTGATGATCCCAGCAAAAAAAGCGATCACAAGTGCTCCCTTGATACCGAGGATACTAAAACCTATTGAGTAGGAGATGATCATAGCAACAACATCAAGGAACAGACCAATGAAATAGCGGGAGAGTAATTTTTTGCTCTTACCCATCACATGGATGGTTTGATCGCTGTATTTGTCAGGAACAATGGTCAGGATAATCCGGCGAACCATTGCAGGATCGTTGAGGAAGAAGAATGAAATAAAGAGGACAGAAAAGAGTTCAAAAAGAAATGTGCCTGTGAAGCTGAAAAGATCGGTCAGAACGGTTGAAAACATGTTGATGCTCACAAATTTAAGTGCAATTTCCTGAATGACTGCCATAAGGGTGACTCTCTCCTGTATCACGCCAAATTGAATCAACCATGTTTCCAGCCATTCGATATCTTCATGAAAATGTCCTGAGAGTTCATCAACGTTTATCTCTGAGATCATCTTTGCCTCGGTTACCAGCAACGGAATAAAGAAACTGAGGAATCCGACGAAGAGGGTAAACAGGATGAGCATGGTTAGGATGACACTTACAACGTGGGGGAGTTTGAGTTTTCTAATATGGATTTTGTTAAAAAGATTAACCAATGGTCCTCCCAATAGTGAAACCACGACAGCAATAAGAATATAACTCACGATGTTAGAAAAATACCAGAGGAGAAATCCAACTACCACAACAAACAGAATGACAAAGAAAAGTTTGTTTTTTTCGTATAGCTCTTTCATGTTACAGGGAGTATTGGTTAAAATGGAAAAATCACACTGACCTTGTACGCAAAATTGTCTCCAACTTTGTCAAATGAGTAGGGGCCCCAACGGTAGAATGCACCGATCCCGATCGTATAAATTTTAAGGTTTACAAGGTTGTTAATCAGCAAACCGGTTTCGTAATACCCGAGGTTCATCTCTTTGGTTTCATCCTGAAAGTATGCATATCTCTCTTTGTGCTCCAGCCAGCCGAAACCGATGTTCTGAGAGAGGGCGAACTCGGGATGAAACCATTTCTTCCCTTTGAATAACAGGTATTTGAAGTCATGGTATAAATAGAGTGAGGCGTATCCATTGGAGAGGAATTCATTCATCCGCATGGTGGCAAAAGAATTGGGGGCAAACAGTGTGAACATGCGGTAACTTCCATGTCCGTTATAGAGGTTACAGGCTGGAACCGGTTGGTCGACATACCCGGCATTCAACTGGAATGAGAAGTCGCCAAGGTACTTCAACCTGAAAGTCTTTCTGATTTTCAGATCCACCTTGTTGTAGTCAAATTCTCCTCCAAGAAACCCTTTAATCCCTCGTGTATATTGTAGCCATACGGTAGGATATTTCGTTCCTAGTGACATTTTTGTTTCAATCGTTTGCAGGAATTTCTCTTTGTAAGCCCATTTGAATCCGGCTGTAACTTCGGTGAAAAGAAACTCATCATCAAGTATGGTAGCATTCCCTTCGTAAGTGGCAAGGTTTGGCGTAGTTGTTTTCTTGAATTGCCTCGACAGCCCAACGCCAAAAAGAAGGTACTTCATCATCCGGAATTTGAACCCAAGGCTGGCCGATTGCGTTCGGTCCAGTTTCTTGATCAGCAATCGCCGCCAATTTCCTGCAAGTGTTGAGCCCAGGGATGTCTTGTCATCGAAAAAACAGACTCCTCCCGATTCGATCAGGTCAAATGAATAGGCTGCATCAATGGATACATCGTTGCGCCGGTTCAGCAGAAAACTGACATCAGCACCATATTTGTTTGTGGAGATGCCAAACGAATACTGGTAAAAACCACCCACCTTGAACCACTTCGAGAACCGGTCATTTGTGTGGATGCCCAAACCAAGGATGAGCCCTTCGTAGTAATTGTATCCAATCACGCGGTTGATGTCAAAATCGATCGGTCCCCAGGGTATTCGTCCAGTCAGCAGGGTTTGAAATGTTTTGGCCATCTTGTCAAAATTCTCTGCCTCTCCGATACTGTCGAGAACCTCATAAGTACGCCTGTCGCGGGAAGTAAGGGTGTCGATCCGGTATTGATCCCAATACTCCTCACTGCGTTTTGCAGCATCTTTATCTACTTCAATGTCGAGATGATTGAACTCATTCCTAACCAGATTGGGGTTCAGGATGATATCTCGAATATAACTCCGACCACTTCCAATTGCTTTATATTTTCCGATTCTCAGGTTATTAAAAATGACATCCGTATTCAACTGGACAGGGAACCAGTTCTCTCCATCCACCAGGTCATACATCTGCTGGATCTTGATTCTGAGACCTCCCTGGCTTGCGGGTTCCGCAATCACATTCTGGATTCCCCACTTATGGGAACTTATCGATATTGTTCCTTTAAGTCCATCGAAATTGGTCCCTTTCCGGGGGCGGAACGAGATGATAAAAACTGTATCGTGATCGACATAGGTTGTGTCTTCAATCTTGAAGAAGTATTTCCCCAGGCTTCCACTGCTGATTGGATTGACATAGCTGCTCTGAAAAATGGAAATGAAAGGGTTATAAAATGAGAAGGATTGGATTTGTGTGGAAAGAAAAACAAAGATTGGATCCTTGAATCCCGACATTTTTGTTGCGACCACGTCATTGTAACTTCTGTCAGGAGCAAGAAATTTCCTTTTGGTGACGTTCTCCATCAGGAAGAGGTATTGCTGACTGATTAATGTCTCAATTAAACGTGTTGCAGAATCAATCAATACACTATCCTGCTGGATTGAGTCCATTTCAGATTGCACATCCAGGCTGATCCCAATCATTCCCGGTCCCCCGGTGGTATCTACGAAACTACCATCAGCGCTGGTATCGGCATCGATGGTAAACACAGTCTTTTCGTACATGGTATATGAAAAGGACTTCTGCTTTTCAGGGTCATTTAAGTCCCTGTTATCCAGTGCATTGCTGATAATGCGATGTGCTGGATTGATCCCAGGAAGAATCTCTACTTCCTGGAGTTCGATCTCTTTCTGGTCAAGGTAAATGACAAGGCCCTGAGTTTTGTTCTCAACCTGAAAGGTCAAAGACTCGTAACCAACATAAGAGAGTTTCAACGATTTTATGGATTCATTGAAGCTGAACCGAAACCTTCCATCAATATCAGTTGTTCCACCATACGTGCTCTGATTGATCACGATGTTGACAAACGCCAGGGACTCTTTCGTTTTGGAATCCAGCACCCGGCCGGATACGGAATAACCGGTTTGTGAAAACAGGCGGGACAAGGGGAATAATGCCAGGAGAAGAAAAAGCGACAAAGAAAAAAATAAGCCTTTTGGCATGATAAATGTTTCCTCAAATGTAAAAAAAAAGGCCGGATATAGATACATCCGGCCTTCGTGTTTAACAAGGATTGTTATCTGTGTTTTATAATTTTAACCTTCTGTTTCTGGTCTCCCTGTTGTATATACAGTATATAGATTCCATCCTGGAGGTTATTGGCAACAGTTACGGGAGTATTTGGAAGAATGTCTTTTACCTCCTGCAACAACCTGCCGGTCAGGTCATAAATGATTACTTGGATAGGTTCGATAGATTCCGTTTCCACTGTCACAGTGAAATCATTGGAGAATGGATTCGGATAGACAATGGTGGAGATGGAATGATCTTCTGAGACAATGAGTTCTCCTGATTCCACGCCTCCCTGCGGACCAGCGCCACATGATTGTGCACAGGTGCCGAGATGATCCAGGGGATGGCCCGGGACATGAGCAGGAACCGAATTAACATTAACCGACAAGGTTTGTGAGTTGTTTGGATTTCCCGGAGGGACGTGGCACAAATACACCTTGTTCCCATTTGAACCAGGTACGCGAATATCGAGAACGCAGATTTCAACAGTACAAGTTGTTGTACACCCATTGCTGTTTGTCACAGTAAGCGTAAAAATATAGTTTCCCCCTGAGATTGGCGTAAATACTGGACTTGCGCAGGTTGTACAACTCAGGCCGGTGGCCGGGCTCCACGAATAGGTGGGAACAATGCCTCCGCTTACTGCACTTGATAACGTTACCGTTTGCGGGCCATAACCTAAATAAATTATGTTTGGATCGTCACCTGTGTAAGGGCCGTTGCCAGGCAGGGCTGTAATACCGCATGACAGTTCCTCACAAGCAACACATGGAACTTCTGGTTGGAAGCCGGTTGCAGGATCCCCATCTTCTCCACTTGTTAACCATGGCATGTAGGTAACAGATCCAAATATTTGAGATGCTATTGTGGCAGGAACTGTTGAACCCCACCAGTTGCAAGTAGCATCAATCACTGCAGAAGTGAGATTTTTAAGCGAGAAAAGATTATTGTTTACTACTGTCACACCAGTCACAGTTCCAGTACCAATATTACGTATATAGATTTGGTATGGTGTTCCTATAGTTGCAATAGTGTTGCCCTCGATCAGTACATTATTCAAATTCGGATTAGGCATATCCAAGTCATAAGCATAAATATATATAACCGGGTATGCTGTAGATGGAGTACCATCTATCTGATTATTCTTGACAGTTAAACCGGATTCAGTACGTCTTGCGCTGCTGAAAATTGCACCAATATACGGAGTTGCCAAATGAATTATATTATCTTCAATGTTTGAATTTGATGTGTTCGTCAGTTCAAATCCGATATATCCAAAATTTCCAATGATATTATTCTTAATCAACCAGTTCGAATGATCGCCCCACTTTGCAGGATTAGTGCTTTTATCATTGCCAACAAGAACACCATTATAACCTAAGTGATGGAAATAGTTATCCTGAATGGTGATGTTTGAAGTACTGCCTACCCATGCAGAAATACCATTTCCAATGCCGTTCATCAAAGGCGAAGTGAAATTCCGCATTTCAAATCCCTTTATCGTAAGATTAGTAACTCCATGGACAATTTTAAAAGCGTCACCGGGCAGCGATCCGCCATCAATCACCGGAGCATTTTCGCCAGGACCAGGAAGGGCATCTCCGGGATCACCCAGTATGGTAAGTGATTTATTAACTATAATATTTCCAGCATAGGTGCCTGCCCCAACGTTGATCACATCTCCCGCAGATGCTGCATTAATAGCTGCCGGGATGGTCATGTGCCAGGTGCCTTTTGTAGCATTTTCAACAGTTGAATAAGCTATTGTATAACCCCAAAGAGCTTCGCCGGTTATTTCATTGTTTTCTCCATTGCCTGAATAATTTTCCCAACCACCCGTGCTTAACTGTACTCCGGCCATATAATCTGCAGCACCTAGTATATTTGTTATAAAATAGCTCCTGTTTACTTCACTTAAAGCCAGGATGGCATATCCCGTCTCCTGGATCGTTTCGTTACCATCATTTGGAATCACATAGTTGGAATTCCAAGCGAATCCTCCTAATTCAATTTGATAAGATGCAAGTATTGCGGCAAGATCCTGTAAATTCGAGGCGGAAGCGTGTACACCGGCTGTAGGATCAAAATCTTCATCAACAAAAGCGAGTCCGTAAAGAGCGCCGGCAAGTCCGATGACATCATAGTAATTACCACCGTCAAGTTCATTAATTTCTGCCTTTACACCAGCTATCCAATCAGCCGCTGCAGCACCACAACTTGCAGCACCAACCAACCCTAATCCCAGATCCCAGGCAGCCATATTGGCGGAACTTCCCGTACGACTTATGCGAATCAGATTAATGTAGGATGCAGTATTATAAAGAGTCCCTAGTCCGTTCCTGTTGTAAGTACCCGCTGCCAAAGGTCCGTAAAAATAGGTGTTTAGACGATCTCTGCATGCTGTGTTCCCATATACCTCATCAATGGCTTTTGCCAGATAACCGTCGCTTGGCGAAAAATTATTCGTTTTACTGAGCAGTGCCATTTTTGATTTAGAAATTGAAGTTAACTGAGAAGCAGATAACGTATAGACATATGCCTGAACCAATCCCTTTGCAATGGGACCCAACGTATTTAAATAGGTCGGTGGTGCGTTCAAAGGCCAGCCCCATGCTCCATTTGTATATTGTGTTGCGACAAGTCTAGCACCACCGTTATTTATTGTAGACCCTGATAATGCATCCCCATAATAAGTTTGCGATAAAAGGCCTTGCTGCCTTGTCACCACCGATGTTTGGAGACCAGCATTATCAAAAGGATAAGCCAGCTGAGGCCTCGGCGCATTCTGCGCGGATGTAACGGTTGCGAAAAGCAGCGCAATTAAAAAAAGTACATTTTTCATAATTCTTTTTTTTAAATTAAACATGATTTGATTAATTTCGGTCATGTTAAGGCGATGCCCTAACACATATCTTTAATTCTATTAATAAGTCAGAACATTAAAGCTGTTCAAGCTATGAGAATTCCATGTTTGATCTGGAAGGTGGGCAGGGAGGCAGTTCGAGCTATTATGAGAGCCTTTAATCTTTCTGTCATAACATTTATATAATTAACATACAAATATAATTCTTTTTAATATATTTTATATTTACATGCAACGATTTGACCACTTTTTTCGTAAGTGTAGTCAAAAAACTGGTAAGTGTAGCTTTAATTCAGATAAGTGTAGCTTAAGTATGGATAAGTGCGGTTTTTAATTAATTTATTTTACCAAACCAAGACTTCTCAGTCTAAGCGAAAATCTTGGTAAAAGCCTTACCTTTGCATGAAATCTCTCGCCGTGTCTGTTCCCTTCCCTGTCATCGCAAAAACCCTTTCCGGCCTTGAAGACGCACTGGCCTCAGAGTTGCAGGAACTGGGGATCAATGCCGAGCTTTTGCACCGGGCGGTGCGATTCACCGGATCCAATGAAGACCTCTACCGGGCAAATTATTGTTCAAGACTAGCCATCCGTTTCCTGAAATTTATCACTTCGTTTGAGGTTGTGAAACAAGAAGATTTATACGACCAGGTGAAAGCCATTGGTTGGGAGGAGTTTATCACCGAGAACCAATCCTTTGCCATTGATGCCGTAATCAACCAGTCGGCTTTTACCAACACCCTGTTTGTTGCCCAAAAAGCCAAGGACGCGATTGCCGACCGGTTTCGAACGATTTACGGGATCAGACCTTCAGTAGATCTGGAGCATCCTGACCTGAGGATCAACATCCATCTTCAAAAACAACAATGTACGATTTCACTTGATAGCTCGGGGCACTCATTGCATAAACGAGGTTACCGGAAACGCACCTGGGAAGCTCCTATCAGCGAAGTGCTTGCTGCCGGACTGATCCGGCTCTCGGGCTGGGACCAGCAAACCCCGTTGTATGACCCGATGTGTGGTTCGGGAACCATTCCGATGGAAGCCGCCCTGCTGGCTTCTGCGACTCCTGCCGGCTACTTCCGTCAGGAATTCGGCTTCATGAAATGGCGCGATTTTGATGCTACGATATGGGAGCGTGTCAAAGGGGAGGCAAATTCCCTGATCAAGCCTGTTACCGTCCCGATCCGCGGCTCCGACACGGCCCGTCAGGCTATCCATGCCGCCAAAATCAACATCCGGAAAACCCATTTGGGACCTGATGTTCAGATTCAGGTTGCAAACTTCCATGCTACGAAACCTCCTTTCGAGAATGGCCTGATGGTTATGAATCCTCCCTACGACGAACGAATTCAACTTGATGATGGTATCGCCTTCTACCGCAGTCTGGGCGATACACTTAAGCATCTCTATAGTGGATGGGAAGCCTGGATTATCTCTTCGGATCTGAAAGCACTGAAGTTTTTTGGGCTGAAACCTTCCCGAAAGATACCTCTTTTTAACGGCCCACTGGAATGCCGTTTTGTGAAATTCGATTTGTATACCGGAGCAAAGGAGGAGGACCGCAGACCGAAGGACGAAGGACGAGGGACGAGGGACGAGGGAAGAGAGACCTCCAACCCCCTGAAGGGGGAGTAAGTCCCCTTTAGGGGATTTAGGGGTACCTCATCTCTTTTTTAATAACTTTGAAGTCAAATAAATTTTCTGAATTTTATGAAAAGAATCGAAAATATCGGGGTATTCACCTCCGGAGGTGACTCCCCTGGAATGAATGCAGCTATTCGGGCGGTTGTCAGAACAGGCATCTGGGAAGGATTTGACATGTTTGGCATCTACCGGGGTTATGAGGGGATGATTGACGGACATATAGAGCCGTTATACAGCCACTCTGTTTCCAATATTATCCAGCGTGGCGGGACAATTCTGAAAACAGCCCGCAGTAAACGGTTTATGACACCTCAGGGGAGAGCTTTGGCTTACGAACAACTTATGAAGTACAATATCAATGCGTTGGTGGCAATTGGTGGGAACGGAACCTTTACCGGCGCAGCTGAATTCACCAAAGAGTTTGACATTCCCGTGATTGGGCTTCCGGGGACTATCGATAATGATCTTTATGGCACCGATTATACGATTGGTTTTGATACGGCCATCAACACGGTGACCGAAGCAGCAGATAAGATCCGCGATACGGCTACGGCGCATGACCGCCTCTTCTTTATCCAGGTGATGGGCCGCGACTCGGGATATATAGCGCTCTGGAGTGGTGTGGCCACCGGAGCAGAGTTTATCCTGGTCCCTGAAACAAAAACTTATATCGATAATCTTTCCAGGTTGGTCAAGCACGACATCAGGAAAAACAAAACATCCGGAATTGTGATCGTTGCCGAAGGCGATGATGCCGGGGATGCCGAATCGATAGCCGCACAGGTGAAAGATAGACTTCCGGAACTGGAGACACGGGTCACGATCCTTGGCCATATCCAGCGGGGAGGCTCTCCAACCGCCAGAGACCGAATGCTGGCCAGCATGTTGGGATATGCCTCTGTGAAAGCGTTGAAAGAGGGACAGCAGGGCGTGATGGTCGGACTGATCAACAAACAGATCGCCTACACACCTTTCGAAGAGGCCATCAAGAACCGGAAAGGCATCATCCTCGACTTGCTCGAGATGTCGCGGGTGCTGGCACTGTAAGGGCGGGTTCCAAACCCGCTCCTGTATACGATATAACAAACTGCAAAATTGGACCGCACCACTCTGTTCGCCGATGTCATCCTCCCGCTACCTGTCAGTGGTACTTTCACGTATCGTGTACCTTATGATTTAAATGATTCCGTGACCATCGGAAAAAGGGTTGTGGTCCAGTTTGGGGCCAGAAAGATTTATACTGCACTGATCCGGACGATTCACGAGAAACCTCCTGCCAACCATATTCCTAAGTACATCCTTTCTGTGCTCGACGAGTTGCCTGTAGTTTCGGACATCCAGTTTTTGTTTTGGGATTGGATATCATCGTACTACATGTGCCACACCGGAGAGGTGATGAATGCGGCATTGCCATCGGTGATGAAACTGGCCAGCGAATCAAGGATGGTGCTCAATCCATCATTTACCGGGGACCTTAGTGGGTTGAATGAAAAGGAGATGTTGCTGCTTGAAGCCCTGGGACACCGGAAAATGATTTCGATTTCGGATGTGATCAGGATCCTGGATCAGCAAAAGGTAATTCCGGTAATCAAGACCATGATTGATAAAGGGATTGTTTTGCTGGAGGAGGAGTTGACCGACAAGTACCGCCCTAGAAGAGAGAAAGTTGTGCGGCTATCTGCGGAGTTGGCATCCGGGGAGGAGGAGTTAAGGAAACTGTTTAATGCACTGGAGAAGCGCTCTCCAAAGCAGCTTGAAGTGCTGATGACCTTTGTTCATCTTACCAAATATGAACCGGGAAAACCAGTCTCAATTTCACGCTCTTCATTAATGGAGAAGCTGAGCGGAGGGGATAGTGCCATGAATGCCTTGGTAAAAAAGGGGGCACTGATTGTATCTGAGGAACAGGTGAGCCGGATGCCTTCAGGAGCTCAGTCGTTTCCGGTCTCCTCCATACAACTTACTGAAGACCAGCAGCAGGCCCTTGATTCGATCAGAGCAGGATGGATTCACAACGAGGTGGTGTTGCTGCACGGAGTGACGTCGAGTGGCAAAACGGAGATCTACATTAACCTGATCAAAGAGGCCCTTGATTCGGGGAAACAGGCACTTTACCTTCTTCCTGAAATTGCACTTACTACTCAGATTATCAGTCGGCTGAAAAGATATTTTGGGGATCGTGCAGGCGTCTACCATTCCCGGTTTAATGAACAGGAGAAAGCAGAGATCTGGAACCGTACCATTGATCATCAGTATGATGTGATTCTCGGGGCAAGGTCTGCAATTTTTGCCCCTTTCACCAACCTCGGACTTATCATCGTTGATGAGGAGCATGACTCCTCTTTTAAACAGTACGACCCAGCCCCCCGGTACAATGGCCGGGATGCGGCAATTATCCTAGGAAAGCTGCACGATGCCAAAGTTCTCCTTGGTTCAGCAACCCCTTCAATCGAGAGTTATTTCAATGCCAGGCAAGGCAAGTATGGGTTGGTGGAACTTATGACCCGCTACCGTGAGATGGAACTTCCCCAGATTGAGGTCGTTGACATCAAACAAGAACACAGGGAGGGGAAGATGAAGTCTCACTTCTCTTCCGCGCTTCTTGCAAAAATGGAGATGGCCGTTAAGAACCGTGAACAGGTTATTCTCTTTCAAAACCGACGGGGTTTTTCACTTCGACTGGAATGTGAAACATGCCACTGGATGCCAAGTTGCAAGAATTGTGACGTAACCCTTGTCTACCATAAAAAGATTAATCAGCTTCGCTGCCATTATTGCGGATATGTAGCGCGGATCCCTGAACGATGCCCCGAGTGTAATGGTTTAAAAATCAGGATGAAAGGTTTTGGCACCGAGCGCGTAGAAGAGGATCTTGAAATTTTGATGCCGGATGCCCGTGTTGCCCGTATGGATCTTGATACGACCCGGTCGAAGCACGGACTCCAGAAAATCCTTGGTGATTTTGAAGCGCGCAAGACCGACATCCTGATAGGCACGCAAATGGTGACAAAAGGTTTGGATTTTGATCATGTTAGCACTGTTTGTATACTCAACGCCGATAATATGCTCAGCTATCCCGATTTCCGCTCCGGGGAGAGGAGCTACCAACTTATGGCTCAGGTAGGAGGGAGGTCGGGGCGCAAGAAAAAACGCGGGGAGGTAATCATCCAAACCTGGCAACCATCCAATCCGATCATTCAATATGTTGTAAACAACGACTACCAGGGAATGTACCTGGCACAACTCAACGATCGCAAACAATTCAACTATCCCCCATTTTACCGGTTGATCGTGATTCGGTTGAAACACCGGAAGCCCGATGTGCTGAATCAGGCAGCTGCCAGCCTTGCCTCAGACCTTAAAGCCAGATTCGGGAAACGGATTCTTGGCCCCGAATACCCAATGGTGGCACGTGTCATGAATCTCTATATCAAGCAGATCATGATCAAATTAGAGAGGGGAGGCGAGACCACTGCCATGAAAGAGAAAATCAAAGAAATTCTTGACGGGTTTTACCAGAAGAAAGAGTTTTCGGGAGTAAGATTGATTATTGATGTGGATTCGGCGTAGTGTCAACTACCATAAAAACATCCTCATTCTCCTTTTTCATCAGGTATTTTTCCCTGGCGAAACGTTCCAGCTCGGCAGTGTCGGATAACAGTTTCTGGGTTAGAATGGAATCTTTTTGAATTTCGTTGAGGTAAAATTCCTTTTCCAGCTTTAGCTCATTCAACTGATCTTTAAGCCGAAGCCTGAGGAGGATGTTGTTGCTGTCAAAGAAGAATAACCAAACAAGGAAAGCCACCGAAGTGAGGAAATATTTGTTGAATACAATGTTTAATATCTTTTTCCACATAATGGTAACAAATTTACAACCAGTAATGTGATATTCAAAATTAAAATCTCCAACAACTAAAATTAATTTGCCCATCACCCCCATCACTTCATGACCTCATGACCATTTCCCAAAAATATCTATATTTGTCCATATAAATATGTGATTATGGATGAGCACTTCTCAGATCCTTTGGTAGAAACAACAATACAGAAAGCCTTACTTGCTGCGCACGCATTCTCTAAGCTTGATCAGGAGCAGACCGACAGGATTACACGGGCAATTTATGAAGCGGGTTTTTCAAACCGATGGAAATTGGCCGAAATGGCCCATGAGGAGACCGCATTAGGGAATGTTCATGATAAGATGGTGAAAAACATTATCGCTACACGATTTGTATATAAAGATATCATCAACCAAAAAACCGTTGGCGTCATTAGTAAGGATGAAGAAAGCATGATTACAGAGATAGCGCGTCCGATGGGACCTGTTTTTGCCGTGACTCCGATTACAAATCCTACTTCCACTGCGATGTTCAAGATTCTTATCGCAATGAAGACCAGGAATCCGATCATGATCTATCCTCATGGAGCTGCCCGTAAATGCACAATCGAAGCTGCCCGCATCTGCTATGAAGCCGCACGTGAAGCCGGGGCTCCCGAAAACTGCATTCAATGGATTCCTCGGGCCTCCCGTGACCAGGTATTGGCTTTCATGAGCCACCACCAAACTGCTTTGGTTCTTGCTACCGGGTCGGTGAGCCTTGTGCGGGCTGCATACAGTTCAGGAAACCCTGCAATTGGAGTAGGTCCAGGAAATGTTCCGGTTTACATTGGGAAAACGGCTGATGTTCCTTTTGCAGTTGATCAAATTCTGGTCTCAAAACTGTTCGACAATGGAACCATCTGCGCCAGTGAACAGGCCGTGGTTGTATCGCGTTTTAATGCCAAAGAGGTAAGGGAGGAGTTTGAAAAGCAGGGTGGGTATTTTCTCTCTCAGGATGAGATTATCAAGGTTGGGGCCATCGCGATCAATACCGCACAAAGGTCTATGAGTCCAGAAGTGATTGGCCAGTACCCGGAGGTGATTGCAAGGCTGGCCGGGATCACAATTCCTGAAGGTACCCGGCTTCTTCTCGCTCATCTGGAGCCCACTCAGGTTGGAATACAATGGCCTCTCTCTCTCGAAATTCTTGCTCCCATCCTGGCTTACTACGAGGTTGACGAGTTCGATGATGCGATCACACTTTGCAAACGAATCAACCAGCAAGGTGGATTGGGCCACACGGTAAGTATTTTTTCCAACGACCCGGCCAAAATCCATTATTTTGCACATGCCTTAAATGCTGGCAGAATCGTGGTCAACACCCCCTCATCACAGGGAGCTATCGGGGGGCTTTACAACTCGTTAAACCCATCGCTGACGCTTGCGTGCGGATCAGGGGGAAAAAACTTCACAACCGATAACATCTCTGTCCGTCACCTGATCAATATTCAACGTATTGCTTACCGAAAAATCAAGGTTTGTGCCGAGCACCAGAAAGGAGAAGCCTTCTGTTGTGATAAGTCCCTGACCATCGATGAAATCGACCTCGCCTGCGAAACCGCCAAATTGTCATTGCGAGGAACAACGTGACGAAGCAAAGCGAATAGCGATTAGCGATTTACGTCCCACCTCTTACGTCCTTCACCCCCCCCCTGTCAGGTACTGATAGATCGCCTCTTGTGACCTTACTTTAGGCCCCCGGGTTTTCCTGTAGGCATTAGGTTTCCCTTCTCCCAGAATGCGTGCTTTTGTGTTATCGGAAAGCTGGATCTGTAACATTTTCCACAGATCTTTCTTGATTGCTTCATCGTAAACCGGGCAGGCAACTTCAATCCGGTTGTCGAAATTGCGGATCATCCAGTCGGCAGAAGTAATGTAATACAATGGATTGTTGTCATTACAAAAAACAATGACCCTCGAGTGTTCCAGGAACCTGTCAACGATGCTGATGCCTTCAATATTCTCACTCAAGCCTGCAATCCCCGGGATTGGGACACAGATTCCCCGGATAATAAGGTTGATTTTAACCCCGGCCTGACTGGTCTTGTATAATTTCTTAACGATAATCTTATCCACCAGGTTATTCAGCTTGATGATTGCCCAGGCATCTTTTCCGGCTTTTGCATTCTTTATCTCCTGGTTTAACAGACGGATAAAATGGTTCCTCATATTGAACGGAGAGAGAATGAGCGACTTGTAGCGAAAAGACTTATAAGCCGATTCCATCTGGTGGAATGCGTTGGCTACATCCTGGCAAATTCTGGGATCAGCAGTCAACAGGCTGTCATCAGCATAAATCCGGGCGGTATCTTCATTGAAGTTGCCCGTACTGATCATGGAATAGAATACATTCTCGGAATTCTCTTTTCTTCTGATTAATAAAAGTTTAGAGTGTACTTTAAATCCGGGAATGCTATGGATCACTTTTACACCCTCTTCATGAAGCCTCCCCGCCCAAAAGATATTCGCCTCCTCGTCAAACCGGGCCTGCAACTCCATATATACCGTCACATATTTCCCATTCCGGGCAGCATTGATCAGCGCGTTGATCACACTCGAGTTTTTAGCAGCACGGTAGATGGTCATCTTGATCGACCTCACATGGGGATCAATCGAAGCCTCCCGAAGGAGATCAATGACATGCCGGAAGGTTTGGTAAGGAAAGTGCAACATAATATCTTTCTGCTGTACCAGGGAAATAATGCTCGAATTGGGATTAATTTCCGGATGCCGTTGAGGTGGGAGGGGAGGGTACTCCAACTCGGGATGTTTCAGGTCGGGAAATTCTGTAAAATCCTTGAAGTTATGATATCTTCCTCCGCCCCTGATGGGGTCATCCTTTCGGATATTGATTTTTTTCCGGAGAAGTTTAAGAAGCTCCTTTGGCATCGAGTTGTCATAGACAAAACGTACCGGATTGCCTAGTCGGCGCTGTTTGATACTTTCTGCCATTACCTCCAAAAAACTCTTCGATACGTCAATATCAATGTCAAGCTCAGCATCGCGTGTGACTTTCACCGTATAGGCATTGTATGTATCGTAACCGAACAGAAAGAAGATCTCCGACAAACAGAAGCGAATTACATCATCCAGCAGCATCACATACTGGCTCTTTCCCTCTTTCGGAAGAATGAGGAATCGTGAAACCGATTTCGTGGGAACTTCAATCAAAGCATAATCAGGACCTGTTTCCGTTAAACTGCTTTCGAGTTTTACAGCCAAATAGATCGATTTGTCAACGAGGGTGGAGTTGTCTTTAAGACTACTGATCATGAGGGGGAAGAGGAAAACACGTACCTGTTCCTGAAAATATTTCCTTACATACTCTCCTTGTTTCGCAGTTAGCTGCTTCTCGTTGATGATATGAATATCGTGTTCGGCAAACTCCTCCACAATGGATTCAAAGATGAATTGGAACTTCTTTTCCTGAGATAACACAAGCTCTCCAATCTCGTTTAACAATTTTTTGGGATTGATTTCGGTATCGTAGAGACCTTTCTCCACGTTCAGAAGCCTGTTGAGCGTAGCTACTCTTACACGGAAAAATTCATCCCGGTTATTGGAGAAGATCCCCAGGAACTTCAACCGCTCTATCAGTGGATTCCTTTCGTCGACAGCCTCCTGCAATACCCGTTCATTAAAATAGAGCCAGCCTATCTCTCTGTTTAACATCTGAGGTTTAATCCGGGGGATCATCGGTCTATTTGAGCATTTTTGGTGAGACAATAAATAACTGATATGTCTTTGCATTCGTCAACTCTTCCCATTTCTGGGTGTCAAACTGAAGGGCAACTACAGTTGACGTTGGCATGTCGTCGATGCCCGGATGAAGAAAAAGATTTGCCAGATTGGTGATGGTTGGATTATGCCCGAAAATCATCATCGAATCAATATCATTCGGAGTGCTATAAACAGTATCCAAAATCCGGTCGTAGTATCCGTCATAGATCTTTTGCTCAATTACAATATTCTGAACAGGATAGCCTAATCCACCGGCAAAAAGCTTTGCCGTTTCATAGGCCCGAACAGCCGGACTGCTGATCATGAGATCCGGATGCACTCCATGCTCCTGTAGAAAACCAATGATCCGGCGACTTCTCTCAATTCCCTTGGCCATCAATGGACGATCCGAATCACTGAGTCCGGGATGGTCCCTGGATGATTTGGCATGACGCACAAAGTATAATGTCTTCATGTTAATATGCAAACAATGGGAATTCATCCATCATCTCATTCACCTGTTTCCTCACCCTGAGGATCTTTTCTTCGCTGTCGATCTCGCAGATTACATCATCAATCAGATCCACAATCGGCTTCATATGTTTCTCGGTCATCCCGCGCGTTGTGATGGCCGATGTCCCAACACGCAATCCTGAAGTCTGGAATGGTGAACGGCTATCGAATGGAACCATGTTTTTATTTACCGTAATATCTGCTTGTACAAGTATGTTTTCAACCTTTTTCCCGGTGATGTCGGGGAATTTCTTCCTCAGGTCTATCAGCATCAGGTGGTTGTCGGTCCCGCCAGAGATGACATGATAACCTTTGTCAACGAAGGCCTGTGCCATCACAGCAGCGTTTCGCTTAACCTGGATCACATACTCCATATATTCGTCTGAAAGAGCCTCGTAAAACGAAACAGCCTTGGCAGCGATCACATGTTCAAGCGGCCCTCCCTGGATGCCTGGGAAGACAGCAGAATCAAGCATTTGTGTAAACATTTTGACTTCACCCTTTGGAGTTGTCACACCCCATGGATTTGGAAAATCCTTTCCAACCAGTATCATTCCTCCCCTCGGGCCTCGTAGGGTTTTATGTGTGGTAGTTGTAACCACATGACACCAGGGAAGAGGATCGTTCAACAAACCACGGGCAATCAATCCTGCAGGATGAGCAATGTCAGCCAGCAAAATTGCACCAATCTTATCTGCAATCTCCCGCATCCGGCGGTAGTCCCAATCGCGGGAATAGGCTGAGGCTCCCGCAATGATCATTTTTGGCCTGATCTGCAATGCCTGCGCCTCCATCTTGTCATAATTGATCAATCCGGTAGACTCTTCAACCTGATACCCAACAGCTTTATATAGAATTCCGGAGGAGTTTACAGGAGAACCATGCGAAAGATGTCCTCCGTGAGCGAGATCCAGTCCCATAAATGTATCACCGGGTTGTAAAACCGTCATCAACACAGCCATATTTGCCTGGGCGCCGGAGTGTGGCTGCACATTGGCCCATTCAGCATTGAATAACTCCTTGGCTCGTTGGATCGCCAACTCTTCCGATTCGTCAACATACTGACAACCACCATAATAACGTTTGCCAGGATATCCCTCCGCATATTTATTGGTCAAGCAGGACCCCATCGCTTTCAGTACCTGGTCGCTGACAAAATTTTCTGAAGCGATCAACTCAAGACCGCTGGTTTGACGATGTAGCTCTTTTTTAATGATGTTAAAGATTGCCGTGTCTTTTTTCATGGGAGTTGAAATTTATAGTGTTGTGTATCGTTTTAACGAATAGGCGTAACCACATACAAAATTAGCATAATTGCGGGAATTTCTGCAATTTTGTAAATTCACCTGAAGACTGATGACCTCCTCTAAGCCCACCAAATTTCATAGTTCATCACGCATCTCATGTCTCACGTCTCACGTCTCACGTCTCACGTCTCACGTCTCACGTCTCACGTCTCACCTACTTCTTCTTACCCTCTTCCTCCTCCCATTCTCCCTTTTAGCCCAGCTTGATGCCGGTCCAAACGATACCATCAATCCGGGTATCCCTGTGACCCTCACAGCAACCTACGGGTTGATTGGCGAAGGTGTAACAACTTCTGAAGACGGTGTGGAAGGTCCGTTCCCTATTGGCTTTACTTTTTCATTTTTTGGAAATATCTATTCTCAGTTTTACATTGGCGCCAACGGATGGATCAGCTTTTCACCCAATGAGAACTCGAAAGGGGTGGATGATGTTTTTGCAATTCCAAATGCCAGTGATTTCTATGCCAGGAATGCAATTTTTGGACCTCTCCAGGATCTGAATCCGATACATGCCGGAAGTCCCTATATTTTCTATCGGACCCTTGGGGAGGATACCAATCGCCAACTTGTTGTCATGTGGTGCCAAACTCCCTTTTATGAGTGTATGGATTCTCTGATGACATTTCAGATCGTCCTTAATGAGGGATCAAATACGATCGAGAATCATCTGATGAATAAACCATCCTGTCCCTCATGGCATGGTAATGCGGCTACACAGGGCTTACAGAATGCTAACGGGTTTATCGGATACACCGTTCCCGGCAGAAATGCAACATCCTGGTCGGCTCAGCTGGAGGGGTGGATGTATACACCTACTTCTGTCGATAGTTTCCAGATCGTCCAGGTTCCTTATAGCCTGCATCCAATCACACCTGGAGAGAAGATCAGTTATAGATGGTATCAGGGGTCAGAGTTGATCGCCTCGGAGCAGTCGATGGTGGTTACCCCATCAGAAACAACTACTTATGTTGTGTATGCAACCCTGTGTGCTGGAGAGGAGTTTGTTGACAGTGTTACTGTATTTGTAATTCCCTATATCCCAAATGCTTTTACGCCAAATGGAGATGGACTTAATGATGAATTCAGAATGGTGGGAACACCTCCCGAGAATATCACGGAATTCCATTTCCAGGTTTTTAATCGCTGGGGAGAGGTAATTTTCTCGACCTCCGATATCGAAATCGGATGGGATGGAAGCCTTAAAGGGCAGGAGTGTCCTGTTGGTGTATATGTGTGGGCTGTCTACTATAAAGAAAATGACAAGCACCGCGTAACTACAAAAGGGACAGTAACACTGGTCAGATAACCTTCTCTAAAACACCCAGGAGATCCTGGCGTGAGAATGGTTTCTCGATATAGTAGTTGGCTCCTTTGGAGATAATAAACTCTCTCTCATTCCTGAACGTATACCCGGTGGCAGCTATGATCGGTATGCTTTTATAGGAAGGCTTCTTCCTTATCTCAGTGATGGCATCAATTCCATCCATTCCGGGTCCCAGATTGATATCCATCAGGATACAGTCATAGATTTTCTGGTTGACCATTTCGAGAGAGCTCTCTCCGTCTCTCGCTACATCAAGACCGTAACGGTCACTTACGAAAAGCCTTACCAGTTCAATGTTTGCTTCGTTATCTTCAACGAGAAGAATCGACCTCATCATGGGTTCACTCCTCTCCCGTGCGGGAGAACTTTGTACTGCTGCTGCACCTTGGGGTAAATCATGCCCGTCTTCTTTCAACATCACTGGAAGGGTTATGGAAAACGTGGATCCCGACCCTGCATCACTCTCTACCTTCAGCTCTCCCCTGAGTATCTGAATGCTTTTTGATGCAATGGATAACCCAAGTCCACTCCCTTCGAATGGACGATTATAACCCTCTTCGGCTTGACGAAACTCTTCCAGGATAAGGGCATGTTTATCCTGGGGTATTCCAATGCCTGTATCCTTGACAACTATCCGGATAAATTTATGGGTAGTATCCGTATAGGCTGCAGTTATTGTAATTCCTCCTAAACATGTGAATTTGACAGCATTATCCAGGATCTCCTTCAGAATCCGTTCAAGCAAGGTGAGATCAGAAGTGATCGTGAGGAGTCCTTCTGTTTTGATAGTTAATGTCAGACCCTTAGCATCTGCCTGTTTCTGAATTGGCATGCACAATTTTCTGATGGTATCGCTCAGATTAAAGGGTGATGGTTTCAATTGAATGCCGGATTCGAGTTGGGCATAAAGCATGATCGATTCAAGTGTTTGCTGAAGTCGTTTCCCGGATGACAGAATATATTTTGCCTTCGTTCGGTTCTCTTCGTCCTGCAGCTCCTCGAAAAGAAATTCAGAAAATCCCAGGATGCCATTCATCGGTGTTCTGAACTCATGGCTCATATTCTGTAATAGGGCTGACTTTAACCGGCTCGACTCCTCGGCGGTTTTTTTTGCATGGATAAGATCCTCCTCCGCTTGCTTTTTATCCGTTACATCCATCACTACCCCTCCCATTAGGGGTTCCTGGTCTCCCTCTGTAAAGACAAGGCATCGGCGGTCATATACCCAGCGTACAGATGAATCGGGTCGCACGATCCGGTACTCCCCTGCACACAGGCCGGTCGTTTTGAGTTCGTCTGTCATTGGCCCCATCAGTGCTTTATCCTGATCATGAATGGCTTCATACCAGATGAGGGGATTCTCTTCCAACTCCTTCAATGGCCGGCCATAAATAGCTTCAAATGCCGGATTGACAATGTAGATCTTATTACCATCCATCGAAGAAAGGAAAACAACATCGCGCAAATCCTCAATCAATCTTTGAAACCTCTTCTCTGTTTGGTCCAACACCGATTCAATCCGTTTCTTTTCCCGTTTCACCTGTGTCTCTTCCAGTTCGCGCTTTACAGCCGGGGCGAGCCTGTGCAGGTGCGTTTTCATCAGGTAGTCGTTGGCCCCTCCCTTCATGATTGTTACGGCGATGTCCTCACCAACAGTGCCGGAGACAAGGATAAAGGGGATATCCAGTTTTTTTGATTTAAATAATTCAAGGGCATCTTTCCCGCCAAATCCCGGCAGAGAATAATCGGAGATTACCAGATCCCAGCACTCTTCCGAGAAAGCCTTCTCCATCTCGTCTCTGGTCTTCACCTGACGATGATCCACCACGAACCCCTCTTTTTTCAGTTGCCTGACCACCAGCAATGCATCGGTATCGTTATCTTCTACCAGCAAAAGCTTAATGTTTGTCATTGAATGTTGATTTATAGGGTGAAGAAAAATGTACTTCCTTTTCCGGGTTCTGCCTGTGCCCAGATCTTTCCGCCATGCTTCAGCATGATCCGTTTAACGGTAGCCAGGCCGATGCCTGTACCCGTAAATTGATCATCGCTGTGCAGCCGTAGAAAAGGGGTGAAAAGTTTTTCGTAATGTCCCATGTCAAAGCCCACACCGTTATCCCTGATAAAGAAAACCTTCTGGCCTTCCTTTTCCAGGCAGTCGAAGATGATCTCCGGTTGATCTGTTTTTCCTGTATATTTCCAGGCGTTGCCCAGAAGATTCTGGAGGGCAATCCGGATCAACCTTGGGTCGCCGCTGGCCAGAATGCCGGGAGTAACTTTCCGTATTACCTTCCTTTCCGGGTCAGCCGCAGCAATGTCGTCCAATACTTCTTCGACAAGTTTGCTGAGGTTCAGCTCCGTTTTATCAATCTCCTGGCGGGCAATCCGGGCCAGCTTTAGAAACTCCTCAATCAATTGACCCATTTCAACAGAAGAGTCGGCCACCTTACTCAGGAAATCTTTTCCCGTGTCGTCCAAATTGGATGAATGTTCCTCGACGAGTGCTTCTACAAGGCCTTCAATGCGTCTGACAGGGGCCCTGAGATCATGTGAAACGGAATACGTAAAGGCTTCGAGCTCCTGGTTGGCGGCCGCCAGTTCCGCTGTTCTGTCCAAAACTCGTTTGTCCAGGTCCCTGTTAAGTTCCTTGAGTTCTGAGGTTCTATTATCGACGAGGATTTCAAGCTCTTTTTCACGGATATACCGGATGCGGTAACGCACAATAGCATAAATCACGAACAATCCAACGAAAATGCAAAGGAGCAGAAACCAAACGGTTTGATAAAAGTAATAGTTGACATGAATGACCGTGGATGCCTCCTGTTCGCTCCACTGACCGAGATGTGTGCAAACCTGAACACGAAATCTGTAATCTCCTGGAGGCACTTTCGTATAAAAAGCCGATCTGCGGGATCCTGCATCAACCCACGATTTGTCATATCCTTCCAACTGGTATCGAAACTGCAGTTTGTCGGGAGCAATAAAACTGGGTGCGGAATACTGAATCTCTAATTGAATGACTCCGGCAGGCAGGTTGTAACTCTGGTTACTTCCTGCAGACTTGCCATTAACAAATAGATCCTGAATGAACAGATAGGGGAAATAGGCGGGCATAGCTGTATGAAGCGGATCCACTTCTGTGATTCCACCGGGAGTGGCAAACCATATTTTATTATCGGGTGTCCAGCAGCCTCCGGGGAACGTTCCTGCAGTGCACTCGTCATCGCTCATCCCCTCCGGTCGTCCAAAATGGCGGACTTCAATATTTTCAAGCTCCCCGTTGATATATGCCTCAATATCAGTTCGCCGCACGGAAGTTATCCCTTTATTGGTTCCGAGCCAGAGGTTGCCGTTCAAATCTTCTGCAATGTAGGTAACGCTTCTTGGATAACCGATCGCTGAGTTTATCTGGCTTATGACACCACTCTCGCCATCAATCCGATTCATGCCGTTGTGTCCGGTCCCAACCCACATGGAACCTCCCTGATCCTCGTAGAAACAGAGGATCAGGTTATCAGACAACCCCTCTTTACTTGTAATGCTTGTAACCTTGCCATCGCTGTATATATTGATGCCGCCATCCTGTGTCCCAATCCACATCCTTCCGGTGTGGTCCTGCTCAAAACAGTAGATCCTGCCATCAGTAAGGCCATCCTTCCGGGTCAGGGTTTTAATAATTCCATTTTTAAGCAGGCAGATGCCGGCATCAGTACCAGCCCAAACAGTTCCGTCACGGCTTCCATAAACAGCATGATACATGTTGTTCTTCAACTGCTCTCCCACCGGGAAAACCTCACGTTGGATGCCGTCGTATGCGATCAGGTCCCCAAATGGGGCAACCCATATTTTATTTCCGGGAAGTGCGGTGATGGAAAAAACCGGAGGCGATTGAATGTCGAACTTATCCGATATGTTCCTGAAGGTTTTATTCTCATAATAGCAAATCGAGCCATCCACACAACCAATCCAGATTCTGCCATCAGAATTGGTGAATAAACTCATGACATTATTATGCGACAATCCGTCTTTTGTTGTATATGATTTTAAAAGGGCCTTTTTTATCCTGTTTAATCCACCGTCTTCTGTTCCAACAAGGATATTTCCCTCCCGATCGTTCACGAGGCACCTGATCATATCTCGCGATAAACCGGAAGCCTGTGTTATTTTAAATGATGTATTATCCCTCTGGTTATAGATCACCAACCCTTCTTTGGCAGTGGCAATCCAAAGCAAACCGTCTGGGCCCGAGGTGATTGTGTTGATTGAGGAGTTGACAGGAATCATAGCATTCCTGATGGTTGTAATTTCTCCTTTGTGGTATTTCATGAGTCCGCCACTAAATCCTCCTATCCAGAGGGTCCCCCCATGATCCATGTGCAGGGCAGATATTCCATTAAATGACAGGTTGTTGTTATCGGTAACCTGCTTGATAACTCCGTTGTGTATCAAGCAAAGGCCATAAGATGTTCCTACCCAAACATCGCCTGAATCGCCTGCACAGAGGGCATCGATGCCATTGGCTGGTAAACCATCCGCCTCCGTAAAATGTTTGAATTTGTCTCCGGAGTATTCAAACAAGCCATTTCCATCGGTCCCGATCCAAATGTCCCCGGAAGAATCTTCACAGATCCTGTATATGCTTTCCCCTCTAAAACTTCCGGTATCACCTACCTGTCTGAATTGTCCATCCCTGTAGCTGGCAAGCAAACCGCCAACAAACCCGAAATAGAGCGTACTGTCACGGGCAAGGTAGATTGCCTGGCAATCATCCGTTGTAAGTTCGGGAACGGATCTCCGGTCAAATAATGTTCGGGTAAACCCGTCAAATCGAACAATCCCATAATCACAACCCATCCAAAGGAAGCCATCCGACCCCTGTGCCATGGATTGGATTGTTTTTGGTAAGCCTGCATCCTTGGGCCAGGAGAAGACGCTAAAATGATCCTCAAACGATACAGAATCCTGACCATCAGCCGGTCCAATGAAAAAAAGCATCAGACCCCACAGAAAGATCGTTGGCCCAACAATTGAAGGTAATCTCATACAAACAAAATTTCATATCAAATATATAAACTTTTTTTGGAATGATTTTTTTGTATCTTAGATGCTTAAATTCAAAAAGTGAGAAAATGGCTACAATTAAGGTAAACATTCCTGCAACACATGTTGTTAGACCTGTAGATGTCAGTTTACTGAAGGACACACCAATTCATGTAATGCTGAAGATAATTAGACTTGGCGATGCCCCTTCGGCAGGGAACATCTGGAAAATGACAAAAACCGGAAGGGCTGATGAAGTTGTGCATGAGGAGGTGTCAGACTATTTTGGTTCCCTTGCAGCAAACGGTATTGCTGATGGTGACACGGTGGAGTTAATTGATTTCCACTTATAGGCATCCGAACAAACTCGTACCATTTTTCTTTCCCTGACGATCACCAGTACTGATCGCACGGCAGTTTTTTGCTATTTTTGCCGTTGACTTTTTTCATTAACTAGTTCCCTATGAAATTTCTTACAAGTGTTCTCTTGTTTCTGTTCGCGATTGGCTCGTTGCCAGCAATCCAGGCTCAGCCCGAAACCAAAGTTCAGCACGACACCCGAATGGAGTGGTGGCGTGATGCCCGATTTGGAATGTTTATCCATTGGGGCCTTTATGCAATTCCGGCTGGCCAATGGGATGGAAAAACAGATTACGGTGAGTGGATCCGGCATTCGGCACAGATCCCTTTGGAAACCTATGATCAATTTCAGCTGCAATTCAACCCTGTTAAGTTTGATGCCGATGAGTGGGTGAAAACCGCCCGTGACGCCGGGATGAAGTACATTGTTATTACTTCGAAGCACCACGATGGGTTTTGCATGTTCAATACAACGCAAACAGGGTTCAACATCACACAGACACCCTTCGGACGAGATGTGATGAAAGAGTTGGCAGATGCCTGCCGAAAATACGATCTGAAATTTTGCTTCTACTATTCCATCATGGATTGGCACCACCCCGATTATCTTCCCCGGAGGACATGGGAAACAGAGAGAAACACTGACAGTGCTGATTTTGACAGGTATGTTTCCTATATGAAAGAAGAGCTGAAAGAGTTGCTGACCCAGTATGGTGAAATTGGAGTGCTGTGGTTCGATGGGGAGTGGGAAACAACCTGGAACGATAACTATGGGAAAGAGATCTACGCATTCGTGAGAAGCATCCAGCCTGATATTATTATCAATAACAGGGTAGGAGCAGGAAGGATGGATATGGAGGGCATGACAGAAGCAGGCGCCTTTGGCGGAGACTTTGGCACACCCGAACAACAAATTCCACCAACAGGATTGCCTGGCACCGACTGGGAGACCTGCATGACAATGAATGATCACTGGGGCTACAACAAAGCAAATACGGAGTATAAATCAGCACAGGAGATCATCAGGATGCTTGCAGATATCGCATCCAAAGGAGGGAACTATCTCATTAATGTAGGACCAACAGATAAAGGGACATTCCCAAAACAGGCAGTTGAGCGCCTTCGGGAAATTGGGAAATGGATGTCGGTGAATGGAGAATCGATCTATGGAACGGTCGCCAGCCCTTTCTCATCCACCCCCTGGGGTCGCTGTACAATGAAGGAGGGAAAGGACACCGTTACCTTATATATCCACATATTTGACTGGCCGGCTGATGGCCGCCTGCTGGTTGATGGCTGTTTGAATAAACCATTAACGGCGATCCTCCTGGAACAGCCCGAAAATAGTCTTCAGGTTAGCCATGAAGATGATAAAATTGTTGTAGTACTTCCAAAAAAAGCTCCCGATCCCTTGAATTCAGTGGTGAAGCTGGTCCTGCGCGGCCCGCTTGATATTACCAACCCTCCTGAAATAGTAGCATACAACGACGTCTTTGTGGACCGTATGAAACTGGAACTCGTATCAGATCGTCCCAATGTGGAGATTCGTTTTACCGGAGATGGAAACGACCCCGTTGATACCTCCTTTCTCTATACTGAGCCCCTTGAAATCAAAGGTGCCGTTACCGTAAAAGCCCGATGCTTCAGAGATGGAAAACCGGTCAGCGGAACTGCTACCCGCACCTTCACCATGTTGCTGCCATTAGCTGCCAAAAACGTGAATAATCCGGAACCTGGCATCCGGTATCAATATTTCGAAGGAGAATGGGACTCCCTACCCGATTTTTCATCCATGGTGCCTGTAAAGAGTGGAATCTTACCTTACTTCAGCTTCGAACCCAGGAACGACCAGGAACATTTTGGGTTTTCATATTCCGGGTATATCCTGATCCCGAAACGGAGTGTCTATACGTTCTACACCGATTCCGATGATGGAAGTCGCCTCTATATCGGCAGCAAACTCGTGGTAGACAATGATGGGTTACATGGACTACGTCAAAAAGAGGGTTCCATTGGGCTTACCCCGGGCTTTCACCCCATCAGGGTTACATTTTTCGAAAATGCCGGGAGTGACGAACTGAAAGTCTATATCAGGAGTCCTGAAATTCCTAAACAACCCATTCAGCAGGAGTGGCTGGTTTACGAACGATAATACGATGAGGAACAACCTTCTTGCAGGATTCCTGTCCCTGATCGTCGTGATGGTTGCAGGGCAATCGTCAACACCATCAGCCTGGCTGGACAGGTATTACCAGGGATATGCCTCCTCTATCAAAGGAGGTGGATTTTCGTACCACTCTCCTCAGCCCGATGTAACCTCCTCGATGCTCATCAGGGCAAATGATTCATCACAGTATATCGCATGGCACACCGAATCCCTCCCCGCTGCAATCCAGGATACGGCGGTCAGGTTTATATGGATGTTTGGCATCGATGCAAATGCTGAGAGTTATCAGTGGAAATTATTTGTCAACGGCAACTACTTGCTAACCTTCACAAACCCTACTGTTTCCGAGAAAAAAAACTGGATGGCTTCGGGAGTGAATGGCTCAACGCTTGATTTCCATCCTACCCTGCTCGATAAATATAATGACCCGATGGGATATGCCATCCTGACAGTCCCACGCAATCTCCTCCATCCAGGTGCTACACAGGTAATTAAAATAGTGGGAGAGAATGCCGGGAAGCAGACGTGGTATATGACATTTGAGGCTTCTATGAAAGAGTCGGCGGCAGTTGTTCAGGAAGAGGTAGTCATCCGGAGTGGAGATAAGGATTTTCAGTCTGTTCTCTTCCAGTTTGTTCACCTGGGAGAGTCTGAACCTATTGAGATACAGGTTGGTGCGGAGAAGGTTAACACATTTGCCCTTAAAACGGGATTTAACAGTTTCCGGATCCTTCTCCCCGATACCAATGCTGAGATTACGCAATCAGCTGAATTAAGGATGGGAGAAAAGGAGCCATTCCGGGTTTCCTTCCAAACGAAGCCGGTCAGGCATTGGACCATCTACCTGATTCAGCATACACATACTGATATTGGTTACACCAGGCCTCAAACTGAAATCCTCCCCGAGCATTTGCGCTATATCGACTATGCCCTGGATTTTTGTGATCAAACTGATGACTACCCCGATGAGGCAAGGTTCAGATGGACATGCGAGGTTACCTGGCCGGTGAGGGAATATTTAAAGACCCGGCCAAAAGAACTGATTGAGCGCTTGAAACAGCGGGTTCTTGAAGGACGTATCGAAATCGCCGGGCTTTTCCTCAACTCATCCGACCTTGCCGACGAAGCATCTATAGCCACATCGCTTCAGCCGATACGGATGATTCGTGATTATGGCATGCCGGTTCGTGCTGCCATGCAGAATGATATCAACGGGGTCCCCTGGTGCTTGGTTGACTACCTGTCGGGAGCCGGGGTTGAGTATCTCAACATGGCTGAAAATACACACCGGGCAAGAAAACCATTTGACAAACCCACAACCTTTTGGTGGGAAAGCCAGTCGGGGAATCGCATCCTTGTAAACCGACCCGAGCATTACATGACGGGAAACATGCTTGGAATTTTAACCGGCGAAGAGACATTCGCACAGAATCTGTTTAACCACCTTCGTGAAATTGCCGGGAAGGGATATGCTTTCGAGGACTACCCGATCCAGTTTTCAGGATACCTTACCGACAATTCACCTCCATCCACAACGGCTTGCAATCTGGTTAGGAACTGGAACGAAACTTATGTGTGGCCGAAACTTAAACTTGCGACCATTTCAGAATTCATGGATGTGATGAAGAAGGAGCATGCAAACGATCTGCCTGTTTATCGTGGCGCCTGGCCCGACTGGTGGATGGATGGTTTTGGATCGGCTCCCATCGAAACTGCCTATGCCCGCATGACCCACAGCGATAATATCGGAAACAAGGCTTTACAGGCATTCGGAATAATCATGGGTGTTGACTCAAACCCCCATATCTATGAACTGCAGTCCCAGGTAGATGATGCCATCGCATTTTATGATGAGCATACATTCGGAGCTGCTGAGAGCATCCTGGATCCGCTGGCAGAAAACAGTATCGTTCAGAAAGGGGAGAAGCTATCTTTTGTTTGGGAAGCCGTGAAGAAAAACAGGATTCTTCGTGAAGAGGAAATGGGGCGCGTTCAGCAATTCTTTCCCAAAGCGGATGTGCCTGTGATTACCGTATTCAATCCTCTCAACTGGCATCGCTCCGGCGTGGTTAAAATCTATATTGACCACGAGTTACTTCCAAGAGACAGAGGCGTGACAGTGGTGATGGAAGACAACAAGCCGATCCCCATCCAGCCAATCTCCTCGAGAGAGGATGGAACTTATTGGGCTATCTACGTCAGTGATATTCCTCCGCTGGGATTTCGCACATTGCGATTGATGACTGTTGAAGGTTCACCAATAAGGGAGGAGAGTACTACATTTACCGGTATCATGGAGAATGATTTCTACCGGATTGAAATTGATCCGAAATCCGGACTGGTTTCTTCATTGACAGACAAGGAGTTAAATCTTGAGCTGATCGATCCGGAGGCTCAATTTTCTTTCGCGGAATTCATTATAGAACGCCTCGGCACCAACAGGGCTCAGTTGGAACACTATAAATTGGAAGAGTATACCAGGAAAACATGGGAGAATATCACTGTTGGCCCGTTGCATGAGGGCCCTGTATGGACCAGCCTGACACTGGTGGGAAAAGCCCCGGGAACAGTTGAAGGGGATATCAGCTGTGAGATCCGGCTTTATAAACTGGGAAAAAAGATTGAGCTCGCATTCGCAATGAAGAAACTGGCGGTAACTGATCCTGAGGCTGCCTATATTGCGTTTCCGTTCCAGCTTCCCGGAAGCCATTTTGTTGTTGAAGTTGCAGGAGGAACAATGGTTCCCGGAAAGGATCAGTTGGAAGGTTCCGCCTCGGACTGGGTAGGCATCCAGAATTTTGTCTCATTGCGGAACGACAGTATTCAGATCATATTTGTCTCCCCCGAAATTCCTTTGGTTCAGCTTGGAGATATTAACCTTGGCGACTTTTCTCGGATCGCGCATCCCGAATCATCGAACCTTTTTTCCTGGGTATTCAACAATTACTGGACAACGAATTTTTTAGCCAGCGAGGAGGGTGAACTGAGGTGGAATTATCAGATCTCCTCTTCCAATGACCCTTCAAACCTGTTTGCTGCTAAATTTGGCTGGGGAAACAGGATCCCTTTTATTACCAGGATTTTTCCGGCACAAACCCCTGATACGGTAATTATTCCCCGATCATTTATCGGAGATGCGTTGCGAAATGTACTAATGGTCTCTGCACATCCCTCCCTGGATGGAAAAGGAGTTGTCCTTCACCTTAGGGAGACAGATGGCAAACCAACCCGTTTCCCGCTGCACGATTACCTGGTATCCATTATTGACCTTATGTCTGCAACAAGAGCAACCGAAGCTTTTGAGGTCAATGTTCTGGAAGAAGAGGTTGCGCTGGTTGCTTCAAGACGGATGGTTGTTGGCAAACCAGGACAATGGCTTGAGATGGCGCCATATGAGACAAAATTCATTAAGCTTGTTTTTGACCATGAAACCCTCGGAATCAACTAATTTCGCTATTTCACTATTTCGCCAATTAAATCCCCTGCTATGAAAAAAAGTCTCTTCTTACTCACAGCAATACTGTCAACCTTCCTCTTCCCCCGATGCGACGTTGTCAACCAGGCAAGTCAGGCAGTAAACCTGTTAAACTGTGAATTCAGAATCCGGTCGGTGTCAGATATCCTGCTGGCTGGAGTAGACGTTGATCATATCACCAACATTAA